>ENA-OBIO01000262-OBIO01000262.1-metagenomes-genome-assembly--contig:-NODE-262-length-31552-cov-5.08347_pt1 | contig 31552 bp, 32 predicted proteins | sample MGYA00153383_OBIO01 | MGnify analysis MGYA00153383 | reverse complement strand
CCTTCTGGTCCGAGCTGGCCCAGCTCGACACCCGGCACTACGTCGTGGCGCTGGGCGGTGATATTCCGGTCGGCTACGCGGGTCTGTGCGACTACCCCGACGAGGCGTGGGTGCAGACGATGGCCGTCGCGCGGGCGCTGCACGGCCGCGGCCTCGGCACCCGGCTGCTGCTCGAGCTGCTGGCGGAGGCGGAGCGCCGCGGCCAGCGCGTCGTGTCGCTGGAGGTACGCGCCGACAACGTCGCCGCGCAGGGCTTGTACAGCCGACACGGCTTCATCCGTACCGGCGTACGCCGTGGCTACTACCAGCCCAGCGGTACCGACGCGTGGGTGCTGACCCGCCGGACCTGAGGGGGCCCTGCGGCCGTCAGGTGCCCCGACTCGAAGCCTCCCCTTCGCCAGTGCGCCAAAAGGCACTGCCAGAACGCTTTCTGGCAGGGGAGGTGCACTCTCACCGGGGAGGTGGCGGACGGGCGACTCAGTGGTGGAAGCCGGACGTGCCACCAGCGGAGTCTGTGGAGTCCGCTCTGAGCTCGGCGACGGCGGTGTCCAGGTCCTTGAGGAACAGGTCGGCCAGGTCGTGGCCAAAGCCGTTGCGACACACGATCCGTAGGACCGCCAGGTCCTCGCGGTCCGCCGGGAAGGTGTACGCGGGGAGCTGCCAACCGCGGAGTCGAAGCGCCCGCGAGACGGCGAAGACGTCCCAGCCGTGGGCCCGGTCGGTGGTCGTGAAGGCGAACACCGGCAGCTCGTCGCCGCGTGAGAGCAGCCGGAACTCCGGCATCGCACCGATGCGGCTGGACAGGAACGTGGCGACGTCGCGGGCGGCCTGCTGCACGGCGACGAAACCGGACCGACCGAGTCGGAAGAAGGTGTAGTACTGCGCGACCACCTGGGAACCGGGTCGGGAGAAGTTCAGCGCGAAGGTCGGCATGTCCCCGCCGAGGTAGTTGACGTTGAAGATCAGCTCCTGCGGAAGGGCGTCGGCGTCGCGCCAGAGCACCCAGCCGACGCCGGGGTAGACCAGGCCGTACTTGTGGCCGGAGGTGTTGATCGAGACAACCCGCGGGAGCTGGAAGTCCCAGACAAGTTCGGGATCCAGGAACGGCGCGATCATTGCGCCGGAGGCGCCGTCGACGTGGATCGGCACGTCCGGGCCGCCGGCGGCAGCCAGCGTGTCCAGAGCAACCGCGATGTCGGCAACCGGCTCGTAGCTGCCGTCGAAGGTGGAGCCCAGGATGGCGACGACGCCGATGGTGTCCTGATCGCAGTGCGCGACCGCCTGCTCGGCGTCGAGGTGGAAGCGGTCGCCGCTCATCGGCACGATCCTGGGCTCGACGTCCCAGTAGCGGCAGAACTTCTCCCAGCACACCTGAACGTTTGCGCCCATGACCAGGTTGGGTCGGCGGGTCCGATCGTCGACCCGGCTCGCCCAGCGCCGCTGCAGGGCCAGACCGGCGAGCATGCAGGCCTCGCTCGAACCGGTCGTCGAGCAGCCGGTGGCCTGCTCGAGCCCGGGGGCGTGCCAGAGGTCGGCGAGCATCGACACGCATCGCCGCTCGAGCTCGGCGGTCTGCGGATACTCGTCCTTGTCGATCATGTTCTTGTCGACGCAGTCAGCCATCAGCTGTCGGGCCTGCGGCTCCATCCAGGTCGTGACGAACGTCGCGAGATTGAGCCGGGCACTGCCATCAAGCAGCAGCTCATCGTGAATGAGCTGGTACGCCACCTCCGGTGGCACCGGATCCGGGGCCAGCCTGTGCATCGGGGGCGACAGCCGCTCGCCCAGGGCCGGGTTGGCCTCGGTCAGCAGCGGGTTGGAGCTGCGACCGGCGGCTGGGCGCGACGAGGACCCGTGGTGCAAAGCCATGCGGCCGACCCTATGTCGCTCCAGGTGAACGTTGAACCGCCTCTTCGATCAGTCAGGCGGTGGGCCGACGACGCAGGAGCAGCGGGATGCCGGCGGCGGTCACCCGAGGCGCGGCGGTCACCGGGGCCTGGCGGTCGGCTGCTTCTCCTAGGCTCGTGGACGTGAGCGAGCCGCTGGTCCTGGGCATCGAGACCTCCTGCGACGAGACCGGCGTCGGGATCGTCCGCGGCCGCACGCTGCTCGCCGACGAGGTGGCCAGCAGCGTCGCCGAGCACGCCCGGTTCGGCGGCGTCGTGCCCGAGGTCGCCAGCCGCGCGCACCTGGAGGCGATGGTGCCGACCGTCCGGCGGGCCCTTGACACCGCGGGGGTGACGCTGCGGGACATCGACGCGGTCGCGGTCACCGCCGGCCCCGGGCTCGCCGGCGCGCTGCTGGTCGGAGTGGCCGCGGCGAAGGCGTATGCGCTGGCGCTCGACGTCCCGCTGTACGGCGTCAACCACCTCGCGGCGCATGTCGCCGTCGACGTCCTGGAGCACGGGCCGCTGCCCGAGCCGTGCCTCGCGGTTCTGGTTTCCGGCGGTCACTCGAGCCTGCTGCTGGTGCAGGACGTCACCGACACGATGGTGCCGCTCGGGCAGACCGTCGACGACGCCGCCGGTGAGGCCTTCGACAAGGTGGCCCGACTGCTGGGCCTGGGCTTTCCCGGCGGCCCAGCGGTCGACCGGATGGCGAAGGACGGCGACCCCGCCGCGATTGCCTTTCCGCGGGCCATGCCGCAGTCGTACGACGTGAGCTTCGCCGGCCTCAAGACCGCGGTGGCTCGCTGGCTGGAGGCCCACAGAGGTGATGTGCCGGTGGCGGATGTGTGCGCGAGCTTCCAGGAGGCAGTGGTCGATGTGCTGACCACCAAGGCCGTACGCGCCTGCCGGGAGTACGGCGTCGGTCACCTGCTGCTCGGCGGCGGGGTCGCGGCCAACAGCCGGCTTCGGGCGCTCGCCCAGCAGCGTTGCGACGCCGCCGGCCTCGTCCTGCGGGTACCGCGGCCCGCCCTGTGCACCGACAACGGGGCGATGGTTGCCGCCCTGGGCGCACGGCTGGCCGACGCGGGGGTCGCCCCGAGTCCGCTCGACCTGCCTGCCGACAGCTCGATGCCGGTGACCCAGGTGATCGCCCGGGGTGCGTTGCCTGGTTGGCACTCGTAGGGCTAGAGTGCCAACCGAGGACCCGGTGCTCGACCCCCGCGACGGCGAGCGGCCAATCCGGTCCGGTAACAGCACCACCCGCCGCAGCACCTGCCAATGGAGGCACCATGACCACCGCGACCAAGGTCGCCATCAAGCCGCTCGAGGACCGCATCGTGGTTCAGGCCGTTGAGGCCGAGACCACGACTGCAAGTGGCCTCGTGATCCCGGACACGGCGAAGGAGAAGCCCCAGGAGGGGCACGTCCTGGCCGTCGGCCCCGGCCGGTTCGAGGACGGCTCCCGTGTGCCGCTGGACGTCAAGATCGGCGACAAGGTGCTCTACAGCAAGTACGGCGGCACCGAGGTCAAGTACAACGGAGAGGAGTACCTCGTGCTCTCCGCGCGCGACGTCCTCGCCGTCATCGAGGGCTGATCCGAGGGCTCACCAGCCTTCCAGTACGCACCGCACGACCGACGCCCCGGGCGGCCCCGACCGGGCCCCTGGGGCGTCGCCCATCTCCGTGAGAGGAACGCATGTCCAAGTCCCTGACTTTCAGCGAGGACGCGCGCCGCGCGCTCGAGCGCGGCGTCGACCAGCTGGCCAACGCCGTCAAGGTCACGCTCGGCCCGAAGGGCCGCAACGTCGTGATCGGCAAGTCCTACGGCGGCCCCACCATCACCAACGACGGCGTCACCATCGCCCGCGAGGTCGAGCTCGAGGACCCGCAGGAAAACATGGGCGCCCAGCTCGCCAAGGAGGTCGCCACCAAGACCAATGATGTCGCCGGCGACGGCACCACCACCGCCACCGTGCTCGGCCAGGCGATGGTCCACGAGGGCCTGCGCGCGGTCGCTGCCGGCGCCAACCCGATCGCCGTCAAGGCCGGCATGGACGCCGCCGTCGACGTCGTGAGCGAGTGGCTGCTCGCCGCCGCCACCGAGGTCCAGACGCACGCCGAGATCGCCGCCGTCGCGGCGATCAGCGCGCAGGACTCCCTGGTCGGCGAGCTCGTCGCCGAGGCCATGGACAAGGTCGGCAAGGACGGCGTCATCACCGTCGAGGAGAGCCAGACCACCGGCCTGGAGCTCGAGCTGACCGAGGGGATGCAGTTCGACAAGGGCTACATCAGCCCGTACTTCGTGACCGACCCCGAGCGTATGGAGACCGTCCTCGAGGACTGCTCCGTCCTGGTGGTCAACAGCAAGATCTCCGCGCTGGCCGAGCTGCTGCCGTTGCTGGAGAAGGTCGTACAGGCCCAGAAGGCGCTGCTGATCGTCGCCGAGGACGTCGACGGTGAGGCGCTGTCGACGCTGGTCGTCAACTCGCTGCGCAAGACCGTCAAGGTCGCTGCGGTGAAGGCCCCCGGCTTCGGTGACCGGCGCAAGGCGATGCTGCAGGACATCGCGGTGCTCACCGGCTCGCAGGTCGTGTCGGCCGAGGTCGGCCTCAAGCTCGACCAGGTGGGCCTGGAGGTGCTGGGCACCGCCCGCACCGTCACGGTCACCAAGGACACCACCACCATCGTGGATGGCGCCGGCTCGCGCGAGGAGGTCGCCGGCCGGGTCGCTCAGATCCGGCAGGAGATCGAGAACAGCGACTCGGACTGGGACAAGGAGAAGCTCCAGGAGCGGCTCGCCAAGCTCGCCGGCGGCATCGGCGTCATCAAGGTCGGCGCGCACACCGAGACCGAGCTCAAGGAGCGCAAGCATCGCCTCGAGGACGCCATCTCGGCGACCCGCGCGGCGGTCGAGGAGGGCATCGTCCCTGGCGGCGGCGCCGCTCTGGTGCACGCCGCGGCCAGCCTCGACGGTGGCCTCGGCAAGACCGGCGACGAGCTGATCGGCGTCAACGTCGTGAAGAAGGCGCTGGACGAGCCGGCCCGCTGGATCGCCCAGAACGCCGGCCTCGAGGGCCGCGTCGCTGTCAACCGCGTCCGTGAGCTCGGCGCCGGCCAGGGCCTGAACGCGGCCTCCGGGGAGTACGGCGACCTGGTCGCCCAGGGCATCGTCGACCCGGTCAAGGTGACGCGCTCAGCGGTTCGCAACGCCGCCTCGATCGCCAGCATGCTGCTGACGACCGAGACGATCGTGACTGACAAGCCGGCCGCCCCTGCGGGCGACGCCGGCCAGGGTGGGCACGGCCACAGCCACTAGCCCGAACGCCCAGACGGCCCGGTCCCCTTGCGGGGCCGGGCCGTTTGGTTACTGTGCATACCATCTATGGGAGAACACTCATGACTGTCACCGATGAGCTGCTCGCGAACGCCGAGCGTTATGCCAGCACGTTTGACAAGGGCGCGCTGCCGCTACCGCCTGCCCGACAGATCGCCATCGTTGCCTGCATGGACGCCCGGCTCAACCTGTACGGGCTGCTGGGACTGTCCGAGGGCGATGCGCACATCATCCGCAATGCCGGCGGCATCGTGACGCAGGACGAGTTGCGCTCGCTGGCGATCAGCCAGCGGTTGCTCGGCACGAAGGAGATTGTGCTCATCCATCACACCGACTGCGGGATGCTCACCTTCACCGACGACGCCTTCCGCCAGCAGATCCTGGACGACACCGGCGTCGAGCCGACGTGGGCGCCCGAGGCGTTCACCGATCTGGATGCCGACGTCCGGAAGAGCATCGCGCGCATCCACGCCGAACCGTCGATCCCGATCAAGGACAGCGTCCGCGGCTTTGTCTACGACGTGACGAGCGGTTCGCTGCGCGAGGTGGACTGACCGGAGTCACGAGCAGGCAACGAGCCTGCCCGGGTTCAGCCGGCGACGGCGATCGGTTGGGCGGCGGCGACGAGGTCCTCGCGCTCGTGCTCGGACAAGCCCCCCCACACGCCGTATGGCTCGCGGCTGGCCAGCGCATGAGCCCGGCACTGCAGCAGGACCGGGCAGGTGGCGCAGACCGCCTTCGCTGCTGCCTCCCGGTTGGCTCTGCTCGGGCCGCGCTCGCCCTCAGGATGGAAGAACAGCTCGGTGTCCTGCCCTCGGCAGGATCCGAGCAGCTGCCACTCCCACTTCTCGACCTGCGGTCCGGGAAGGCGGCGGATGTCGGTCATCGTCGTCCGATCTGTCGGGCAGGGGGGTCCGCCCTGCGGTGCTGACGCTACAACCGCGCCAGAGGTTGTTCAAGTACCTCGAGGTAACCCGTTCACACCTGTCTGGGGGACCGTTCTGGGCAGCGGTCCCTGTTGCACTCGAGTTGTGCCGTGGCTGGCGCCGCCGCATCCTGTGGAAATGCCTGCCGCTGGGCCTGCCCCGCAGGACGATTCCATCGATTCCGTCGATGCTGTCGGCACGGCACTGCCGGTCGCTGCGGTAGCACGCCAGCTCGGCGTGGCGCCGGCCACGTTGCGCACCTGGGACCGCCGCTACGGCCTGGGCCCCAGTGCGCACTCCTCCGGGGCGCACCGCCGGTACGGGCCCGCCGACCTGGCGCGGCTGCAGACGATGCGCCGTCTGACGATGGAGGGCGTACCGCCCGGTGAGGCAGCGCGCGCCGCACTGGCCGCCGACCCGGCCGAGCCCCGCCGGGGCGCCCGCCCGCTGCCCGACCGCGAGGGCCGGCTACGACGCGGCGGTCCTGGCGGCCGGGTGCTGGCGCTACCCGGCGCCTCGGCGACCGCTGTCGGCCTTGGTCGAGCCGCTATGGCGCTGGACGGCACGTCGGTGCTCGCCACCGTCCGTGCAGAGCTCGACGCGCACGGCGTCATCCATACCTGGGAACATGTCCTGCGACCGGTGCTCTCGGCGGCCGGTGCCCGGTGGGCCGCCACCGGCGAGGGGGTCGAGATCGAGCACCTGCTCTCGGAGTGCATCACCGCCGAGCTGCGCCTGGTCGGCGGTCGGGACGTTGCCACGGAGCAGCGCCCGGTGCTGCTCGTCAGCGCCCCCGACGAGCCGCACGCGCTGCCGCTGCATGCGATCTGCGCAGGTCTGGCCGAGCGCGGGATCGGCAGCCAGGTGCTCGGCGGGGCCCTGCCGGCGGACGCGGTGCTGGCCGCTGTCCGCCGTACCGGGGCCGCTGCGGTGTTCGTGTGGTCGCAGCAGATCCGGACCGGTGCGTCCGGCGCGCTGGCCGACCTGCCGGTCACGCGCCCACCCACGGCGCTGGTCGTCGGGGGGCCGGGTTGGGACCTGGACACGCTGCCGCCACGCGTCGCCGTCGCCCGCGACCTGCCCGACGCGGTCGAGCTGCTCGCCCAGGCGACCGGCGCCTGACGGCTACGTAGGTCCCTGGCTCACCTGCCGCTCGCGGTACGCGACGTAGCCCGCGCTCACGTCGTGCACCAATCCTGCCGATGCTCCTGCCGTGAGGGGCGCGCAGGGCGCCCCCGGGTAGGGAGCAGGTGACCGTGGCGCTCGGTGCCGTTCCCGACCTGCCCGACCCGCAGGCGCTGCTCGGCCGGGTCGCCGTTCACCTCGGCCGGCAAGGCGCGGCCGGTCTTCCCGGTGCGCTCGAGCTGCTCGTGGCAGGGATGCGGCTGCGCAGCGCTGTGCTGCGTGACGTCGCCGGCGCGGTGGTTGCGGTGGCCGGCGAAGTCGTTCATGCCTTGCCCGTACGCCGGCTCGGCGCGCCCTCGACCGTCGACCTGCCGGTACGCGGCTACGACGGCCACGACCTCGCGGTCCTCCGGGTTCGCGATGCCGCGCCCGCCACCTTGCCCGTACTTCGCGCGGCGACGTCGGTGCTCTCCCTCGTGCTGACCCCCCGACCGGCGGGCGGGCCGACGTCGGCGGGCCGCACCGACACCGAGGCGGAGTTGGCCGCACTCGCCGGCGCCCTGCACGACGGGCCGGTCCAGGACCTGGTGGCTGCCCGGTACGCCATCGACCTCGCCGTACGGGGTGGGAATGCGACGCTGGCTCGAATATCCGTACAGGCCGCTCTCGTGGCGCTACGCGGCACCCTGTGGCACCTGCGTACACGCGGCGCCGATGACCTGCCGACAGCTCTGCAGGCACTGGCCACGCAGCTCGCCGAACGTGGGGCGGTATCGCTCGAGCTGCGACTGGACCCGAGCGCCGAACTGCTCGGTCCGCCGGCCGTCGCTGCGTACCGGCTCGTGCAGGCCGTTGTCACCAACCTCGCCGGCGTGCCGCAGCCGGCCGAATGCGGGCCGGTCGTCGTGCTGCTGGACCGAGAGGCTGCCGGTGGCCGAGCGGCCGTGGTCCTCACCATCGAGGGCGGCGCCGCTCTGGTGGACCCGGGCCGCTGGCGACGCACCGCCGCCGCCCTCGACGGCGATCTGTGTATCGGCCCCGGGCGGCTCCGGCTGATCCTGCCCGTGGCCGCGCTCCTCGCTCAGTCCGTCGCCGTGCCGACATCCGTGCCCCCTCGACCCGCCCCGCGCGGTCCCGTCCCGCGCGGTTCAGTCCCGATTGTGAAGGTCGACCTGTGACGACTGTGCTGATCTGCGATGACCATCGACTCGTACGGGAGGGCCTGCGGCAGTTCGTGGCCGGCGTACCCGGCGTAGACCGGGTGGAGACGGCGGCCAGCGGTGAGGAGGTGCTCGCCCGCTACCCCCTCGAGCACCCGGATCTCGTGCTGATGGACGTACGCATGCCCGGTCTGGGTGGGCTCGAGGTCACCCGCCGGCTCGTCCTCGCCTATCCGGGAGCCAAGGTCATCATGTTGACGGCCGCAGACGACCGTGAGCAAGTCGCCGCCGCGGTCAGCCACGGGGCCCGCGGCTACCTGTCGAAAGACGTCAGCCACGAGGAGCTGTGCGCCGCCGTCGCCCACGCCCTCGGTGGCGCCGACCTCGTCGAGCCCTCGCTGCGGCGCGCGCTGTCCTCCCGCGAGGCGCTGCGCGGCGCGCCGACCGTCACCGCCCTGACCCAGCGCGAGCTGCAGGTCCTCACCGGCATGAGCCAGGGCAAGAGCAACGGCCAGATCGGCCGGGAGCTCTACCTGTCGGAGGACACCATCAAGACGCACGCCCGCCGGCTGTTCCGCAAGCTCGGCGTCAACGACCGCGCCCAGGCAGTTGCGCTCGGTTTCCGGCGCGGCCTGGTCACGTGACCGATTGACGTCCACCACATGGTGACGTGAACAGCTCCGCTGGTTCGTGGGCTGCGGGCGTCCTCGCCGCCCGGTCATCCCTTCGTCGTGTTGGACATCACCGCTGTGACGTTGCGCGCCGGTCGGCTTGCACAGAGCGCATGGCGGCCGGGCAGTCCGCCGGCGGCTGCAGGTAGCTGGTGATGTCGGTGGCTTTCACGCTGGCCCACACCTGATCGCCGGGCCGCAGCTGCAGGTCGGTGACGGCGGCCATCGTGACGTCGGTGAGCAGGGGCAGCTCGCCGCTGATGGTGGCGCGGACGCGGTCGCCGAAGGGTTCGAGGGCGTCGAGAGTTCCGCGCCAGCTGTTGCGGGCGCTGGCGATGGGCGGCGGCGCCGGGTGCAGGGTGACGGCGGACGGTCTGATCGCCGCGGTGGCGGGGCCGGACAGGTCGCCGGTGATGTGGATGCGGGCCCCCGTCCCGGTCGTGAGGGTGCCGTGTTCGGCGGTGCCCTGGTAGACGTTGAGGCCGACCAGCTGGCCGACGTACCGCGTGTTGGGGCGCCGGGCGACCTCGTGGGGAGTGCCGTGCTGCACGACCCGGCCGCCTTCCAGGATCAGCAGCTGGTCGGCGAGGGTCATCGCCTCCAGCGGGTCGTGGGTGACCAGGAGCGACGGGCCGTCGAAGGCGACCAGGTGGCGTCGAAGCTCGGTGCGCAGGCCTGCCCGGGTGCCGGCGTCGAGCGCGGCGAGGGGTTCGTCGAGCAGCAGCATCCGTGGCCGCGTCGCGAGGGCCCGGGCCAGCGCCACCCGTTGGGCCTGGCCGCCGGACAGCTGCGCGGGCCGCCGGTCCGCGAGGTCGGTCAACCCCATGCTGGCGAGCCAGCTGCCGGCCTCGGCGCGGGCGGTTGCCCGCCGGGCGCCCTGCGTACGCAGTCCGAAAGCGACGTTGTCGCGCGCGGACAGGTGCTCGAACAGCCGGTAGTCCTGGAACAGCATGCCGATGTGGCGTTCGTACGGCGGCAGGTGCACAGCGCCGGCGGTGTCGGCGAGCGTGCGGCCGGCGAGCGTGATCTGCCCCGCCGTGAGGATGAGCAGCCCCGCCAGGGTCCGCAGCAGGGTGCTCTTGCCGGCGCCGTTCGGTCCGACGACGGCCAGCACCTGTCCGGCTGCCGCGTGCAGCTCGACGTCGAGCTCGAAGCTGCCCTGCTGGAGCTGGATCGTCGCGTCGAGATGCCCGCCGGGGGAGTGCGACTTGGGCTGCGGGTTGCTCACGGGCGGCAGCTCACCCGTTCACGAGCTGGTGCCTGGCCGCAGCCAGCGCTCGCGCAGCGCGACGAGGATGATGACGGACAGCGCCAGCAGGACCAGGGCGAGGGCAATCGCTGCTTCGGGGTCGCGTTCCAGGGCGATGTACACGGCCAGCGGCATCGTCTGGGTGGTGCCGGGCAAATTCCCGGCGAAGGTGATGGTGGCGCCGAACTCGCCGAGTGCCCGTGCGCAGCACAGCACGGCGCCGGCGGCAATAGAGGGCCCGATCTGCGGGATCGTGACCCGCCAGAACGTCGTCCAGGGTCGGGAGCCAAGAGTCGCGGCGGCTTCCTCGGCTCGCTGGTCGCCGGAGCTCAGAGCGCCCTCGACCGTGACGATGAGGAACGGCATGGCCACGAACGTCTCGGCCAGTACGACGGCGCTGGTGGTGAAGGGCAGGCTGATTCCCAGGGCGCTATCCAGCAGTGGCCCCAGCACACCGCGGCGACCGAAGACGACGAGCAGCGCGAGACCGCCGACGACCGGCGGAAGCACCAGTGGGAGCGTGACCAGCGCGCGGAGCAGCCGTCGGCCAGGAAAACTCAGCCGCGCCAGCACCCAGGCGAGGGGAACCCCGAGCAGCAGGGCCAGGATGGTCGCCGCCGCGGCTGCGCGCAGCGACAGCCCCAGGGCCTGGGCGACGGTCGGCTCGGACAGCAGCCGGGGCAGGCCGCGCCAGGGCGCGCGGATCAGCAGGCCGCCGAGCGGCAGGAGCAGGAGGAGCAGTCCGAGCAGCGCCGGGAGGCCGAGCATCACCGGCAGCGCCGCACGTGGCTTCGCTGCCGCGATGAGCGGCCGGGTCACGGTCGGGCGAACCCGGCCTTGCCGAGGACGCCGCGACCTTCGGCCGACAGGACGTAGTCCTCGAACGCTTGGCCGAGCTGGGTGTTCTTGCTGGTTTTCACGATGGCGATCGGGTAGGCGGTGCTGGCGTTGACGTCGGCCGGGATGTTGACGCCGATGACGCTGCTGCCGGCGGCCTCGACGTCGGTGACGTAGACGATCCCGGCGTCGACCTCGCCGCTCTTGACGGTGGCGAGGACGGCCTTGACGTCCAGCCCCTGGGTCACCGGCGACACCGCGACTTTGGCGTTGCCGAGCACCTTCTGGGCCAGCGCGCCGCACGGAACCTCGGGCTGGCAGAGCGCGACCTTGACGCCCGGCTTCGCGAGGTCGGCCAGCGACATGACCTTGCCCGCACTGGCCGGTGCCACGGCGATGACAGCCACGTTGGTGGCGAAGGTCTTGGGGTCCACGGCGTCGCCGGCAGTCACCACGTCGGTCATGTTCTTGGTGCTGGCGGAGGCGAAGACGTCTGCCGGCGCGCCGCTGGTGATCTGCTGCGAGAGCGTTGAGCTCGCACCGAAGCTGAAGCTCACCGTGGTGCCCGGGTGCGCGGTCTCGAACTGCCTGCCCAGGCTGGTGAACGATCCAGTCAGGGACGCGGCTGCGAACACCGTGATCGACCCGGACAGCGTTGAGGTGGCACCCTGCGCCGTGGCGGCCGGGCCGGTCGAGCTGCTCCCGCAGCCAGCCAGCACCGCGGTCAGCGCAGTAGCGGTGAGCAGGGACGTGCGGGTCGGGGGCACGGGCTCTCCAACGGTTGGCTGCGGTCAGGAGGGGGGTCTTGCCGGGCGTGACGGCTGGTCAGTCGGGGCTGCGGGTGGTGTGGTGCTGGGCAAGCTCCACGACGACGTTGGTGGACTTCACCGACGCGACGGCGAGCACCCCGGGCTCGAGGTCGAGCTGGTCGGCAGCTTCGCGGCTCATCAGCGACACGATCCGGAACGGTCCGGCCTGCAGCTCGACCTGAGCCATCACCCCGTCGCGCAGCACCCGGGTCACCAGCCCGGTCATGCGGTTGCGGGCGGATGCGGCGACGATCGGCCCGACCGGCATCGGGTCGTTCTGGCTCGCCAGCTCGGTCGCGAACTGCGCGAGCACCGCGCCGTCGATGACGCGGCGTCCGGCGCCGTCGGTCACGGTGGCGACCCGGCCTGCGTCGGCCCACCGGCGCAGCGTGTCGTCGCTGACCGCGAGGAGCCGAGCCGCGTCACTGATCCGATACTCAGGCACGGCCGAAACCTAGCATTCTCACCCGCAGCTACGGCTCGCTGAGCCCCAAACAGCCCGCAATCGCTGGGTCGAGGTGGGCCTGCCTGTTATCGGCAGCCGCGGCCATCGTGGGTGTGGTCGCCGGTGACCCCGAGCGCCCCGGCGTGCCCGCCGTGCGACCGGTCGGGTCCGATGACTGGCAGCAGGTCCTCGCGGTGGTCGACCTGCAGTGTCGTGTGCTCGATCCTGAAATCGCGCGCCAGCATCGCCTCCAGATCCTGTCGGCCGGCGTGGCAGTCGCAGGCGGTGTCGACCAGGACGTGCGCGGACAGCGCCGGGAAGCCGCTCGTGACCTCCCAGACGTGCAGCTCATGGACCTCCAGCACGCCGGCGCTGGCCAGGATGGCGCCCTCGACCGCCACCGGGTCGAGCCCGCGCGGCGCGGCTTCCAGGAACACCCGGCCGGACTCGCGGACCAGCGAGTAGCCCGCCTTGACCATCAGTGCGGCCACGAGCAGCGTCGCGAGCGGGTCGGCACGCTGCCAGCCGGTCACCAGGATGACGGCGGCGGCAACGGCCGTGCCGATGAAGGCGTACAGGTCGGTGAGGATGTGCTGGAAGGAGCCCTGGATGTTCAGACTCTGCCGGTTCGCCTTCGACAGCACCCAGGCGGCAAGCAGGTTCACCACGATCCCGGCCAGCGCGACCGCCAGGACCAGGCCGCCGCGGACGTCGGGCGGGTCGAGCAGCCGCCGGACGCCCTCGACGGTGAAGTACACCGCGAGCAGCAGCAGGGTGATTCCGTTGGCCTGCGCCGACAGGATCTCGACCCGCTTCAGCCCGTACGTGTACGAGCCCCGCGCCGGCCGGGCTGCGAGGCGCATCGCGACCAGCGCCAGCGCGATCGCCGCGGCATCGGTGAGCATGTGACCGGCGTCGGCGATCAGGGCGAGGGAGCGGGCGAACAGCCCGACGGTGACCTCGACGAGCAGGAACCCGACGATCAGCGCGAGCGCAACCCCCAGGAGCCGGCGGTCGGCGTCCGCCTGCACGCTGTGCGAGTGCCCGGACCCGTGCCTGTCGTGGGTGTGCCTCGCGCTGTCGTGGGGGTGTGGCTGGGCGGCCTCGGCGCTCATCGCCGCACGGGATGAACGGCGCTGGTGTGGCCGACATGGGTGAGTGCGACGTCGAGCAGCAGCCGGACGTGTCCGTCGGCGAGCCGGTAGTAGGCCATCCGGCCGGCCCGGCGGACCTGGACGACCCGGTGGGCGCGCAGCAGCCGCAGCGCGTGCGAGACCGCACTCTCGGACTGCCCGCACGACGCGGCGATGTCGCACACGCACATCTCGGCTTCCAGCAGCGCCACGAGCAGGCGCAGCCGGCCCGGGTCCGACAGCAGCCCGAACACGTCGGCAAGCTCGGCAACATCGTGCTCGTCGGGCATGGCCTCCCGGACGGCATCGACCCGGTCGGCGTCCACCGTCCGCAACGAGCAGCCGTCGGGGTGCCGTACAACGTGATCATCTGAAGGGCTGTTCATACGTGCCACCTGCAGACTGTATGCGGGCGGAGTCGTCAGACCGTCAGGCTCGAAGCGTCGGAACTGTGCGCCGGTGACCCGGTGCCCGATCCACTGAGCAGCCCGTAGGTAGCCCCCAGGGCTCCCCACAGCAGCACCGAGCTCGCGAATGCGAGGAGCCGGAACTCCCAGAGCAGGCCGGCCGGGACGTCCAGCGGGTCGGTGTTCGCGGGCAGTACGAACGTCAGCCCGATCGTCGCCAGCAGGATGCCCGTCACCGCCAGGTGTCGCAGCGGCTCGCTGAGCCGCCCGCGCACGTCCCTGGCGAGCCGGGCGGCCGCGACGACGCCGAGGATCCCGACGGCCAGGGCAGCGAGGTAGGCCCGGGTGCGGGTGTCGATGGTGTTCGGGTCCCCGACGCCGGGTGGAGTGGCCGGGTAGCGCACGAACGGCACCAGGTAGACCGCAAAGAACGCGCTGGCAGCGAGCCACAGCGAGGAGCGCCAGGGGTTGTGGTCGCTGCGGTCACGGTGCAACAGCGCGTGGAGGACGCCGAACAGCACGCCCAGCGCGATGCCGGTCGCGACGGCCGCGACCACCAGGCCCAGGTGCTGGGTGCCCCTGCTGAACACCTCGGCGTGGTGCTCGACGGTGAGACCGGGTGCGACCTGCCGGGCCTGGTCGGCGGCCTCCCGGGCCGTCTCGAGCTGCACCGACCGGTCGATGGCCGGCTCGGCGAGCAGGTAGCCGAATGCTCCCGTGAGTAGCCCTGCCACCGCCCCGGCCGCGGCCCCGTTGCGCAGGCTGCGGAGCAGGTCCACCGCTAGTGGCAGGGGGCGCCGAGCAGGTGTCGCCCGTCGTGGGCGAACTCGTGGAGGTAGTTCGCGGTCACGGCGACGCGCCCGAGCACCGGGGACAGCAGCTGGCCCTGATCCAGGAACACCGCGTACAGCACGAGCATCGCCAGCAGTACCGCCCCGACGGCGACGGTCACGGCGAGCGCGGCTCGGGTGGGGGCGCCCGCGAGGGCGGCTGGCTGCAGGGGTGCGACGACGAGTGACATGTGGGTGCCTCCTTCGGGGTTTCCACGCCCCGGTCGGTAAGGGTGGGCGACGGGTCAGTTCCTGACTCTCGACCCGGCAGGGCCGTTCACAGTGGCGGGACCGTCCCGGAGTCGCACCGGGTTCCTGCACACCGTCGCCTTTCGGACCGGACTGTGGGCCCGTCGGGGCCTTCCCGTCAAGAGGTGGCCAGCACCCGGGCGCCGTCGCTGCCGACGATCTCGAGGCCGGAGAGCGCTGCCGGCAGAAGTGCCGCGGCGCCAGTGACGTCGGCGCGACCGTCCCGGGTGGCCCGCCATGTCGCCGCCGGCGTACGGCTCCCCGCGGCGTCCAGCGCCCAGGCGGTGAAGGTGCCCTCCCGCGGCAGGTCGCGCAGGGTCAGGTGCAGCTGGGTCCCCCAGGCCCGGCCCTGCAGCTCCGCGGTGCCGGCTGCTGACGTACCGGCCGCAGCGACGAGTGCCCGGGCGGGTGCACTGACGCGCGCCGGGGTGCCCGCGCCGGGCAGGACCAGCACCGCCGCCAGGCCGGCTGCGGCGAGTGCGGACACGCCGACGGCCAGGCCGCGCCAGCGCCGCAGCCGCGCCCGAGTCGCAGCGCGCTCGGCCTCGACGGCGGCGAGCGTGCGCGGAAGCAGGGCCGGCGGCGGCGTCAGCCGGTCGGCCCGGACCTCCTGAGCCGACAGGCGAGCCATCAGCCCCGGCAGTGAGGCGTACGTGGCGAGCTCGTCACGGCAGTCCGAGCACCCGGCCAGATGGGCCTCGAGCGTGGACCGCTCTGCAGGGTCCAGCGCGCCGAGCAGGTAGGAGCCCAGCGCCGCCCGCGATGCCTCGTGGTCACTCATCGGGTCACCCCCATCTCCTCCAGCGCGAGGCGCAGGGCGCGCACCGCGTAGTACGTCCGGGACTTCACCGTGCCGGGCGGGATGCCCAGCGCGCGGGCGGTCTCGGCGACCGACATGCCCAGCCAGTACGACTGCACCAGCACCTCGCGGTGCTGCTCGGAGATCCGGTGCAGCGCCTCGCCCATTGCCCACGACTCCACCGCCCGGTCGATCTCGTCGGCGTCGCCAGCCACCGCCGCCAGCTCGCTGTCGTCGGCGACGATCCGGGGTCGCGCCCGGTCGGCGCGGTGCAGGTCGGTGAGGACGTTGCGGGCGACCGCGAACAGCCACGGCCGGAGCGGGCGGTCACCCAGCTCGAGCCGGCTCAGCTGCCGCCACGCTCGCAGCAGGACCTCCTGGACGACGTCCTCGGCGCGCTGCCGGTCGCCGGTGAAGCGGACACAGAACGCATAGAGCGCCCCGGCGTGCTCGTCGTGCAGCAGTCGGACCAGGTCGGCGTCGGCGGTCGGCCGGGCGGGCGATTCCGTCACGGGGCCTCCTCGGCGCGGCGGGTCTCACTGTCCTGCACGCACCACGGGCAGTGCAGGTTCATGGGGCTGGAGGTGAACCGGTCCGGCCCGGCGGCCGTGCCACCGGGCACGAGCCAGTGACCGGAAGCCACGTGACCCAGCGCCAGCGACCCAGTGTTAGCGACCCAGCGCCGATGACCCAGAACCAGGAGCTCCGCATGACCGCTCTCTCCGTACGTCCCTCATCCCGCACCGTCATCGGTACGGCCGGCGCCGCCGCGCTGCTGCTTGGCCTCGCCGCGTGCGGCAGCAGCACCACCGCCACCACCCCCACGCCCACGCCCAGCAGCCCGACGACCAGCGCCTCGGCCAGCAGCTCCTCCGGTGCCGGCACCGCGATTGCCACCGGCACCCTTTCGGCGGTGGACCAGACCGGCGACGGCACCACGCTGACGGTCGCGAACGTCGACCTGAGGGGCGTCGATGCCGGCTGGATCGCCGTGCACAGCGACCTCGCCGGAAAGCCCGGACCGGTGGTCGGCGAGGTGCAGGTGAAGAAGGGCGACACGCCGAACGTCAAGGTCACGCTCGACAACAAGGTCGCCACCGGTGCGTACTGGCCGATGCTGCACGTCGATGACCACGCCGTCGGGACGTACGAGTTCCCGAAGGTGCCCGGCGCGGACCTGCCGGTGAAGTCCGGCTCGGACATCGTCATGCAGAAGATCACGCTGACGGTGCGCTGAGCGCCAGCGCTGCCTGCGTCGGCAGCGGTGCGCGCACCTAGACTTGGGCGTACCCCGTTGCTGCACCGGAAGGCGCCATGACCGCCCTCGACGCACTGCTCCCGCTCGGGCTCACCTATGACGACGTGCTGCTGCTGCCGGGCGAGACCGACGTCATCCCCAGCGAGGTCGACACCTCGACCCGGTTGACCCGGGGCATCTCACTGCGCCTGCCGCTGGTGTCCAGCGCGATGGACACGGTCACCGAGTCACGGATGGCGATCGCGATGGCCCGCCAGGGCGGCATCGGGGTGCTGCACCGGAACCTTTCGGTGGCTGATCAGGCCTACCAGGTCGATCTGGTCAAACGTACTCAGACCGGCATGATCTCCAACCCGGTCACGATCGGCCCGAAGGCGACGCTGGAGGAGTTGGACGAGCTGTGCGGGCGCTACCGGGTGTCCGGGCTCCCTGTCGTCGACGAGGACTCGACGCTGCTCGGGATCATCACCAACCGGGACCTGCGGTTCGTGCCGGTCGCGCAGTGGGCCAGCACGCTGGTCGCCGACGTGATGACGCCGACCCCGCTGATCACCGCCCCGGTCGGCATCTCCAACGAGGACGCGACGACGATTCTGCGCCGGCACAAGCGGGAGCGGCTGCCGATCGTCGATGCGCAGGGCCGGCTCGCCGGGCTGATCACGGTGAAGGACTTTGTCCGGTCCGAGCAGTTCCCGTACGCCTCGAAGGACGACCACGGCCGGCTGCTCGTCGCCGCCGCGATCGGTTACTTCGGCGACGCGTGGGAGCGGGCCGGGACGCTGGTCGAGGCGGGTGTGGACGTTCTGGTGCCGGACGTCGCGAACGGCCACGCCCGGCTGATGCTCGAGCTGATCCGCCGGCTCAAGAGCGACCCGGCGACCCGCCACGTGCAGGTGCTCGGCGGCAACGTGGCCACCCGGGCCGGCGCGCAGGCGCTCACCGACGCGGGCGCCGACGGCGTCAAGGTCGGTGTGGGGCCGGGCTCGATCTGCACCACCAGGGTGGTCGCGGGCGTCGGGGTGCCGCAGGTGACCGCGATCCACGAGTCGGCGCAGGCCTGCCGTCCGGCGGGGGTGCCGGTGGTCGGCGACGGCGGCCTGCAGTACTCCGGCGACATCGCCAAGGCTCTCGTCGCCGGCGCCGACACGGTGATGATCGGCTCGCTGCTGGCCGGCTGCGACGAGAGCCCGGGCGACCTGGTCTTCGTGAACGGCAAGCAGTTCAAGAACTACCGGGGGATGGGCTCGCTGGCCGCGATGGCCTCGCGCGGGAAGGGGTCCTACTCCAAGGACCGCTACTTCCAGTCCGATGTGCTCTCCGACGACCAGATCGTGCCGGAGGGCATCGAGGGTCAGGTGCCTTACCGCGGGCCGCTCGCCGCCGTCGCCCACCAGCTCATCGGCGGGCTGCGGCAGTCAATGTTCTACGTCGGCGCGCACACCGTGCCGGAGCTGCAGGAGCGCGGCCGGTTCGTCCGGATCACGGCCGCCGGGCTCAAGGAGAGTCACCCGCACGACGTGCAGATGACGGTCGAGGCGCCCAACTACAGCTCCGGTCGCCCGTGACCGACGTCGAGATCGGGATCGGCAAGAGCGGCCGCCGGGCGTACGGCTTCGACGACATCGCGATCGTGCCCTCGCGGCGCACCCGCGACCCCGAGGACGTGTCGATCGCCTGGGACATCGACGCCTACCGCTTCGAACTGCCGATGGTCGCCAGCGCGATGGACGGCGTCATGTCGCCCGAGACCTGCGTCGCGGTCGGCCATCTCGGTGGGCTGGGGGTGCTCGACCTCGAGGGCCTCTGGACGCGGTACGACGACCCCGAGCCGCTGCTGGAGGAGATCGCCGCACTGCCGGCCGGCGGCGCGCTGGCGCGGATGCGCGAGCTGTACGCGGAGCCGGTGAAGGCCGACCTGATCACCGCGCGCGTCAAGCAGGTCCGCGACGCCGGGGTGACCGTGGCGGCCTCGCTGACCCCGCAGCGCACCGTCCAGTTCGCCCAGACGGTGCTCGACGCGGGTGTCGACCTGTTCGTCATCCAGGGCACCGTCGTGTCGGCCGAGCACGTGTCGAGCCGCCACGAGCCGCTCAACCTCAAGAGGTTCATCGCCGACTTGGACGTGCCGGTGCTGGTCGGCGGCTGCGCGACCTACCAGACGGCGCTGCACCTGATGCGTACCGGCGCGGCCGGGATCATGGTCGGCGTCGGGCCGGGCCAGGCCAACACCACCCGCGGGGTGCTCGGCATCGGGGTGCCGATGGCGACCTCGATCGCGGATGCCGCGGGGGCCCGCCGCGACTACCTCGACGAGTCCGGCGGCCGCTACGTGCACGTCATCGCCGACGGTGGCATGCGTACCGGTGGCGACATCGCGAAGGCGATCGCGTGCGGCGCCGACGCGGTGATGATGGGCAGCGCGCTGGCCCGCGCCCACGAGGCCCCCGGTCGGGGCTGGCACTGGGGGCACGGCAGCCACCACCCGGAGGTACCCCGCGGTACCCGTGTGCGGGTCGAGCAGGTCGGCAGCCTGGAGCAGGTGCTGCTCGGCCCGGCGCTCACCGACGACGGCACGACCAACCTGTTCGGGGCGCTGCGCCGCACGATGGCGCTGACCGGCTACTCCTCGATCAAGGAGTTCCAGCGGGTCGAGGTGATGGTCGCGCCGGCCATCCGTACCGAGGGCAAGGACCTGCAGCGCGGCCAGTCCGTCGGCATGGCGCGCTGACCGCTCCGGTCCGGGCATCACCGGCCCGGGTGCGGAGTTACACCTGGCATGACCACTGCATCCTGGAACGGCACCGTGATCGCGTCCTCCGACGACACCGTCGTGGTGGAGGGCAGCCACTACTTCCCGCGCGAGGCGGTCACCGCCGTGCTGCGCGAGTCCGACACGCACACCGTCTGCCCCTGGAAGGGCACTGCCTCCTACCTGTCCGTCGAGGTCGACGGACAGGTCAACACCGACGCCGCCTGGTACTACCCGCAGCCCAAGGACGCCGCGAAGCAGATCAAGGACCGTGTGGCGTTCTGGAAGGGCGTCGAGGTCACCGCCTGACGCCGGCCGGCCCGGCCCGGCTGGCTAGCCTGAGCGGGTGAGCGCCCACCTGTCGGCCGACGCCGACACCGTCCTGGTCGTCGACTTCGGGGCGCAGTACGCACAGCTGATCGCCCGGCGGGTGCGCGAGTGCCACGTCTACAGCGAGATCGTGCCGCACACGATCACTGCGGAGCAGATCCGGGCCCGGGCGCCGAAGGCCGTCATCCTGTCCGGCGGGCCCGCCAGCGTGTACGCGGCCGGCGCCCCGCAGGTCGCGGCCGGGCTGTTCGACACGGGCATCGCGACCTTGGGCATCTGCTATGGCTTCCAGGCGATGGCCGCCTCGCTCGGCGGCAGCGTTACCCGGACCGGCACCGCGGAGTACGGCCGCACCACGCTCGCGGTCCTCGACCCGGGCGTGCTGTTCGACGGCCTGCCCGCCGAGCAGTCGGTGTGGATGTCGCACGGCGACGCCGTCGCGCAGGCGCCGCCCGGCTTCACCGTCACCGCCACGACCGGCGCGACCCCGGTGGCGGGCTTCGAGGACAGCGTGCGCGGGCTCTACGGCGTGCAGTTCCACCCGGAGGTGCTGCACAGCACGTACGGCCAGGACGTGCTCAGGCGATTCCTGCTGGAGGCCGCCGGCTGCCGGCCGACCTGGACCACCCGGGGCGTCGTCGAGGAGCAGGTCCAGCGGATCCGCGCGCAGGTCGGCGGCAAACGTGTCGTGTGCGGGCTGTCCGGCGGCGTCGACTCGGCGGTGGCGGCGGCGCTGGTGCAGCGGGCCGTCGGCGACCAGCTGACCTGCGTGTTCGTCGACCACGGGCTGCTGCGCAAAGGCGAGGCCGAGCAGGTCGAGCAGGACTTCGTCGCGTCCACCGGCGTGCAGCTGCGGGTCGCGTCGGTCGCCGACCGGTTCCTCGCGGCGCTGGCCGGGATCACCGACCCGGAGGCCAAGCGCAAGGCGATCGGCCGTGAGTTCATCCGGGTGTTCGAGGCGGAGGCCCGGGCGCTCGAGGCCGAGGGCGGCATCGACTTCCTGGTGCAGGGCACGCTCTACCCCGATGTCGTCGAGTCCGGCGGCGGCACCGGCACCTCGACGATCAAGAGCCACCACAACGTCGGTGGGCTGCCGGACGACATGGCCTTCGAGCTGGTCGAACCGCTGCGCACGCTGTTCAAGGACGAGGTGCGTCGGGTCGGGCTCGAGCTCGGGCTGCCCGAGGCGATCGTCTGGCGCCAGCCGTTCCCGGGCCCCGGGCTCGGCATCCGGATCATCGGCGAGGTGACTGCCGAGCGCCTGGAGCTGCTGCGGGAGGCCGACGCGATCGTCCGCGAGGAGCTCACCCGGGCCGGCCTCGACCGGGAGGTCTGGCAGTGTCCGGTGGTGCTGCTCGCTGACGTCCGCAGCGTGGGCGTGCAGGGCGACGGCCGGACGTACGGCCATCCGGTGGTCCTGCGCCCGGTCAGCTCGGAGGACGCGATGACCGCGGACTGGACCCGGGTGCCCTATGACGTGCTCGCCACACTCTCGACCCGGATCACCAACGAGGTGCCCGGCGTCAACCGGGTCGTCCTGGACATCACCAGCAAGCCGCCGGGCACGATCGAGTGGGAGTAGTGCATTCGGTGGACCGTGCGCCAGTGCTGCCGCCCGTTCTCGTTGACCATCGAAGATGGCAGCGGTAACATTCTGCTCGGTAAGTACCCGGACCGAGCCCTGACCTCGTGCGGACATCCCACGTCATGCGGCGTTGTCACGAAAGGTCGGTGATGGCATCCGGCACGATCAGCCCCTGGCCGTTGACGAAGCAGGGAGATACGCAGCACCCGGTGCAGACGCTGCAGTATCTGCTGCGAGCTCGTGGCGCCAGTCTGAGCGCCGACGGCGACTTCGGACCCCTCACGAACGCCGCTGTGCGCGCCTTCCAGCAGCAGAAGAGTTTGGCTGCCGACGGCATTGTCGGTCCGCAGACCTGGGCCGCGGTGGTGAGCATCGTCCAGCAGGGCAGCCACGGCGACGCGGTCCGCGGAGTTCAGCAGGAGTTTCAGTTCCGCAACCTGTCCGGCGACCCTCATAAGGGGCTCCAGGTCGACGGCGACTTCGGTCCGAAGACCGCCGCCGCCGTGCGCGGCTTCCAGCAGGCACTGGCGACCGATACTCCTGCGGTGGTCGTTGACGGCATAGTTGGACCGGTGACCTGGCAGGCGCTGGTGAGCGGGATGCTCGCGGGCTGAGCGAGTCAGCCCAGTGCTGACAGCCGGCCGAGCAGGAAGGCGCGCTCGACGTCGTTCGCGGTCAGCGCCAGGGCCTGCTCGTACGCCGACTGCGCCTCGCCATAGCGCCCGAGCCGGCGCAGGAAGTCCGCCCGCACGGCCGGCAGGTACGGGTAGGTCGCCAGCGCGGGGTCCGCCGACAGTTGCTGGAGGGCGGCGAGGCCGGCCTCGGGACCGCACGCCATCCCGATGGCCACTGCCCGGTTGAGCGCGACCACCGGTGAGGGCCAGCGCGCCTGCAGCAGGGTGTATAGCCCGACGATCTCGGGCCAGTCGGTCTGCTCCCAGGTCGCGGCGTCGGCGTGGACGGCGGCGATGGCGGCCTGCAGGGCGTACGGGCCGGGCCGACCGGCCCGCAGTGCGTCGCGTACCAGCGCCCGGCCCTCGTCCAGGGCGACGCGGTCCCAGCACCCGCGGTCCTGTTCCTCGAGCAGCAGCAGCCGGCCGTCGGGGCCCACCCGGGTCGCCCGGCGGGCATCGGTCAGCAGGATCATCGCCAGCAGCCCGGCCGCCTCCGGCGTCGGGAGCAGCGCGTACAGCATCCGGGCCAGGTCAAGCGCCCGCCCGACCAGGTCGGCGCGGACCAGGTCGGCGCCGGCCGGGGCGGTGTGGCCGGTGGTGAACAGCAGGTGCAGCGCCGCCAGGACGGCGTCGAGCCGCTCGGGGAGCTCCTCGCGGCTCGGCACCCGGTACGGGATCCTGGCCTGCGAGATCTTCTTCTTGGCGCGGGTGATCCGGGCCGCCATCGTCGGCTCGCTGACCAGGAACGCCCGCGCCACCTCCGCGGTCGACAGCCCGCAGAGCAGCCGGAGGGTCAGCGCCACCTGCGCCTCCACGGCCAGCGCCGGATGGCAGCAGGTGAAGACCAGCCGCAGCCGGTCATCGGCGATCTCGGGGGGCTCCTCGTCGTCCGGAGTCACCACCAGCAGCGGGAGCTTGTGGCGCAGGGTCGACTCCCGGCGCAGCAGGTCCAGGGCCCGGTGGCGGGCCACCGTCGTCAGCCACGCCCCCGGACTGGCCGGCACGCCGGCCGAGGACCAGGTCGTCAGGGCGCGGGCAAAGGCGTCCTGCACGCACTCCTCGGCGAGGTCCAGGTCATGAGTGACGCGCACCGTCGCGGCGAGCACGTACGCCCACTCGCGGCGGTGCGCATCGGACAGGACGTCGCGGATCAGCCGAACACCATCACCGGACGGACCTCGACGCCGCCACCGGGCATCGGGATGTCCTTGGCCATCGCGATGGCCTCGTCGAGGTCGGCCGCCTCGACGAGGTAGTAGCCGCCGAGGGCCTCCTTGGTCTCGACGAACGGGCCGTCCATCACGGTGAACCCGCCGGCGGCATCGGTACGGATGCTCGTCGCGGTGTCCGAGCCCTGCAGCGCGTTGCCACCGACGAGCTTGCTGGCATGCGCGCCGGCGAACGCGTCGTGGCCCTTCATGACGTCGTTCTGCAGGGCCTGCCCGCCATCGGCATAGACCTTCTCGTCCCCGTAGATCAGCACCAGGTACTGCGACATGTCGCTCTCCTCGCTCCGGGCCCGGCCGTCCGGGCCGCTCACCAGCACGACGTACGGCGGCGCCCAGGATCGACAGCGGGCCCCTCACGAGCATCGACCGGTCAGCACCTCGGGAGCAAGCGTCGCGTCCGCGGCGCCGCCGGACTATGGTTAGGCTGCCCTAAGCAAACGGACCTCGAGGAGCTCACATGCGACGGCTGACCCTGCTGGTCACCGGCCTGACCGCGCTGTCGGTGAGCCTGACCGCCTGCGGGAGCTCCGGCGCGTCGTCGGCCGCCGGCGGTGGCAAGCTCACGGTCTACAACGCCCAGCACGAGGACCTGATGAAGGCCGTGCTGGATGGGTTCACCAAGCAGACCGGGATCGCTGTCGAGGTACGCAACGGCGAAGACCCGGAGATGGCCAACCAGATCGTCCAGGAGGGCAAGGCCTCGCCGGCCGACGTCTTCGTCACCGAGAACTCCCCGGCGATGACCCTGGTCGACAGCAAGGGCGACTTCGCCAAGCTCGACCAGGCGACCCTGGACCAGGTGCCTGCCCGCTACCAGCCGAGCACCGGCACCTGGACCGGCTTCGCCGCGCGCGCCACGGTGCTGGCCTACAACGGCGGTCAACTGACGAAGGACCGGCTGCCCGCCTCGATCCTGGACCTGGCGCAGCCGCAGTGGAAGGGCAAGATCGGCTTCTCACCGTCCGGCGCCGACTTCCAGGCCATCGTCAGCGCCGTCGTCGCCACCGCCGGCGACCAGAAGGCCGCTGCCTGGCTCAAGGGCCTCAAGGACAACGGCAAGGTGTACCAGGGAAACAGCGCAGTCATGCAGGCCGTCAACAACGGTGAGATCGCGACCGGCATCATCTACCACTACTACTGGTACAAGGACCGTGCCGAGTCCGGTGCCAACAGCAAGAACGTCGAGCTGTACTCCTTCCCGGCAGGTGACTCCGGCGCGTTCACGAGCGTCTCGGGAGCGGGCGTGCTCGCCTCCAGCGACCAGAAGCCCGAGGCGCAGCAGCTGGTCCGCTACATGACCAGCAAGGCCGGCCAGGAGGCGCTGTCGGGCAGCACCGCGCTCGAGTACAGCGTGGCCAGCGACGTCCCGGCCAACCCCGCACTGCCGCCGCTCGCCTCACTCGGCGCCCCGGCTGTGCAGCTCGCCGACCTCAACGGCCCGCGCGTCATCGAGATGATGCAGACGGCCGGACTGCTCTGAGCGTCCTTGCACTCTCGGTCGCGACCGGGCCGCGGCGGTGGCGCAGCGCGTACCCGCCGGTGCTGCTCGTCGCGGCCGCCGGCGTGGCCCTGCTCGCGCTGGTCCCGCTGCTGTTCGTCGTCGCGTCCGCGGTCGGCCTGGGCGCGGGCGGCACCTGGCGGCTCGTCGTACGGCCGCGTACCGGCGAGCTGCTGTCCAATACCGCCCGGCTGGTCGTCGCCTGCGTGCTGATCTCGGCGGTGCTCGGCACCGCCGCGGCCTGGCTGGTGGAGCGCACCGACCTGCCGGGACGGCGCGCCTGGAATGCGCTGCTGGTCGCCCCACTGGCCGTGCCGGCATTCGTCAACAGCTTCGGCTGGGTGTCGCTGACCCCGCGGGTCGAGAACTACGGCGGGGCGCTGCTCGTCGTGACGCTGTCGTACTACCCGTTCGTCTACCTGCCGGTCGCGGCGACGCTGCGCGGCCTGGACCCGGCGCTGGAGGAGACCGCGCAGGCGCTCGGGCACGGGCCCTGGCGCAGCTTCGGTCGGGTCGTGCTGCCACAGCTGCGGCCGGCACTGCTCGGCGGGGGCCTGCTCGTCGGGCTGCACCTGCTGTCGGAGTTCGGCGCCCTGCAGCTGCTGCGCTTCCCGACCTTCACGACCGCGATCTACGACCAGTACCGGTCGACCTTCAACGGGCCGGCCGCCAACGCGCTCGCCGGGGTGCTGGTGCTGTGCTGCCTGCTGCTGCTGGTCGTCGAGCTGCGGCTGCGCGGCCGGTCCCGCTACAGCCGGGTCGGCGCGGGCGCCGCGCGGGCCGCGGTGCCCGTACCGCTGCGCCGCGCGACCGTACCGACCCTGCTCGGGCTCGGGCTCGTCGTCGTGCTGGCCGTCGGCGTACCACTGGCCAGCCTGCTGCGCTGGCTCGTCGAGGGCAGCTCGGTGGCCTTCCCGGTGGGCCGGCTCGCAGCCGCCGCAGGCACCACCGTCGGTCTCGCGGTCGCGGCTGCAGCGCTGACCTCGCTGCTCGCGCTGCCGGTCGCCTGGCTCAGCGTGCGGCACCGCGGCCGGGCCAGCACGGTGGTCGAGCGCTGCACCTACTTCGGCGGCGCGCTGCCCGGCATCGTGGTGGCCCTGGCCCTCGTGACGGTGACGCTGCGCTTCGCCCAGCCGGCGTACCAGACGACCGGGCTGCTGCTGGTGGCGTACGCCGTGCTGTTCCTGCCGCGCGCCGTCGTCTCGCAGCGCGCCGCCGCTGCGCAGGCCCCACCGCTGCTCGACGACGTGGCACACGCGCTCGGCGCCGGGCCGCTGGCGACGCTGCGCCGCGTCACGCTGCCGCTGCTGGCGCCCGGCGTCGGCGCCGGCGCGGCGCTGGTCTTCCTGGCCGTCGTCACCGAGCTGACGTCGACGTTGCTGCTCTCGCCGATCGGTACGCACACCCTCGCGACGGAGTTCTGGCGTGGCTCGAGCAGCATCGAGTACGGCGCCGCCGCCCCGTACGCTGCGCTGATGGTCGCCATCTCCGGACCCGCCACGTACCTGCTCACAAGGGCAGCGACGCGGTGACCCGACCGCCGGTCAGGTGACCGCGCTGTCGGTGCGCGGTGTGACCAAGGCGTTCGGGCCCGTGCAGGTGCTGCGCGGCGTCGACCTGGAAGTGCCGGAGCGCAGCTTCACGGCTGTGCTCGGACCGTCGGGCTGCGGCAAGACGACGCTGCTGCGACTCGTCGCCGGCTTCGACGCCCCCGACAGCGGCACCATCTCCTTCGGCGACCAGGTCGTCGCGGGCTCGGGGCGCGCGGTGCCGGCCCAGCGCCGGCGGGTGGGGTACGTGCCGCAGGAGGGTGCGCTGTTCCCGCATCTCGACGTCACCGCAAACATTGTGTTCGGGCTGCCGCGCTCGCAGCGCCGGGCCGGCGGGCGGGTCGCCGAGCTGTTGGAGCTGGTCGGCCTGGACCCGGCGATGGGCGACCGGCCGCCGCATCAGCTGTCGGGTGGGCAGCAGCAGCGCGTCGCGCTGGCCCGCGCGCTGGCCCCCCGGCCGTCCGTCGTCCTGCTCGATGAGCCGTTCGCGTCGCTGGACGCCGGGCTTCGCGAGGAGACCGGCCGCGCCGTTGCCGCGGCGCTCTACACGGCCGGGGCGACGGCTGTGCTGGTCACCCACGACCAGGGCGAGGCGCTCTCGCTCGCCGACCAGGTGGCGGTCATGCGCGACGGCCGGCTGGTGCAGGTAGGCCGCCCGGAGACGCTGTACGGCGCGCCCGTCGACCCAGCGGTCGCGGAGTTCGTCGGCGCGGCCGTCGTCCTGCCGGCCGTGGTGGTGGGCGTGGCGGCGTCCTGTTCGCTCGGCGAGCTGGCCGTGCCGGCGGGCTGCGCGCAGGGACCGGTGCGGATCCTCCTGCGACCTGAGCAGCTCAAGCTCGCGCCGGCGGGCACGGCGGCGGAGGTCGTGGAGGTCAGCTACTACGGGCACGACGCGACGGTGCGGCTGCGGCTGGCCGGTGGCGAGCAGGTGCTGGCCCGGGTGGACGGTCCGGACGTGCCTGCTGCGGGCGCGCGGGTGCACCTGCGGGTCAACGGCCCGGCGCGGGTCTACCCGGCGGCCTGACGTCGGTCCCGGCCAGTCCGAAGGCCGTGGCCACCCGGGCGGAAGTACCAGACCGCACGGGTGCACCCGTACGCCCGCGAAGCGTGCGCCGGCATGCACCGACCACACTGCCGGCATGGACGAGCTCGCAGGGCGGACAGCCGCGGTCATCGGCGCCGGCACGATCGGTGTCTCCTGGGCGACACTTTTCGCCGCGTACGGGATGCAGGTGCGGGTCAGCGACCCGCGCGAGGACGCCCAGGAGGCCGTCGAGCAGGCGGTCCGGCGGTTCGCCGAGACACTGCCGGGCGGGCCGCGCGACCCGGCCGAGCTACTGGCGCGGGTTGCCGTCACCGGCCAGGACGAGGCGGTCGACGGCGCGGACGTCGTACAGGAGAACGGTCCGGAGCGACTGGAGCTCAAGCGGTCGCTGTGGGCCGGCGTCGAGCGGGTCGCCCCAGCGCACGCGCTGCTGCTGTCGTCGACGTCCGGGCTGATGCCGTCGGAGATGTCGACGGAGATGGCCGAGCCGGGCAGGCTGCTCGTCGGTCATCCGTTCAACCCGCCGCATGTCGTACCGCTGGTGGAGGTCGTGCCCGGCGCCGCGACGACGCCGGAGCAGGTCGAGGCGGCGGTGACGTTCTACCGGGCGCTGGGCAAGGCGCCCGTCGCGCTGCATCACGAGATCGGCGGGTTCGTCGCCAACCGGCTGCAGTCGGCGCTGTTCCGGGAAAGCGTGCACCTGGTGCTGTCCGGCGTCGTCACCGCCGAGGAGCTCGACCGGGTCGTCACCGAGTCGATGGGGGTGCGGTGGGCGACGGCCGGGCCGTTCGAGAGCTACTCGCTCGGCGGTGGCCCCGGCGGCCTGCGGCACCTGCTGGAGCACCTCGGGCCCGGGATGGCGCGGCGCTGGAAGGACCTCGGGCAGCCTGAGCTGACCGCCGATGTCGTCGACGAGCTCAGTACCGCCACCGAGGAGCGCTTCGCCGGCCGGCCGTATGAGGAGCGCGTGCAGGCCCGCGACCGGGCCCAGCTGGCCGTGCTCGCCGCTCGCAAGCAGCTCTGACCCCGGGCGCGTCGCAGTGCTGCCTTCAGTCGCCCACGGGGTGAGCTCTCGCCGAGCGCAGGCCGTCATCGAGCAAGATCACAAAGATCGTGCCGCGTTGAGGCGCGGCTCGCTTTTGTCTGTGTCGAGGTGTACAAAACGCCCGGGACGCCGACACGATTCGGCGGCTGCCGCGCGGCGAGATCCGCTGCGCGAGAAGGGTTGACAGATGTTTCGAGGACGACGCCGCCTCTTGCTGGTAGCGCCTGCTGTGCTCACCGTGCCGCTGCTGTTCGCGGGGTCCCCGGGGCTGGCCTTCGCCGCCGTGCCGGCCCCGACCCACCTGTTGCCCAAGCATCAGACCGGCTCGCCGGCCGCCCTCATGTCCGGGCTGGCAGCGGCGGGAGGCGAGCTCGCGGACCGCGCCCACCAGTACGCCGAGGCACGCAGCCTGCCGGCCGCAGCCGTCTCCGCCGAGGCGCTGGTCCAGGCCCAGCAGCAGGCAGCGGCACTTCCGGTGCTGGGTGGCTCCTGGACCGAGCAGACCACTGCGCCCTACGACGCGGAGCCCGCCCGCTTCACCGACCCCATCTGGAGCAACAAGGGTGCGGGCTTCGGGGTCGTGGGTGGGCGCGTCACGGCGCTCGCGAAGCAGAAGGGCGAGCTCTACGCAGGTACCGCCGGAGGAGGTGTCTGGGCGAGTGCTGACACGGGCAGGAACTGGGCGCCGCTGTCGGACGACCAGCCGTCGCTGTCGACCGGTGCGGTCATGGCGGCCAGCGACGGGGCGGTCTGGATCGGCACCGGCGAGGCCAACACCAACGCCGACGCCTACCTCGGCGCGGGTGTCTACCGGCTCAACGCCGACGGGCAGGGCAAGCCGGTCGGCAAGCCTGTGCTGGTCGGCGGCAACGCTCTGGTCAGCCACCAGATCTACCGGATCGTGCAGAACGACAACCAGATCTATGCCGCGACCAGCCAGGGGCTCTACCGCACCTGGATCACCGGCGGCGGCACGTGGGCCCGCGTCCTCACGCCGACCCCGCCTTCACCTGATCCCGCGGTCAATTCCTACATCAACCACATCACTGATGTGGCCGTGCGACCCGGCACGAGCGGGAACGAGATCGTCGCCGTGAACGGCTACCGCGGCGGGAGCGCCGACAACGGCGTGTTCCGCAGCACCGATCGCGGCGACACCTGGTCGAAGGTGACGCCGACCGGCGCTCTGGACGGGAGCGACATCGGCCGGACGACCCTGGCCTACGCGTCCGGCGGCGCGCTCTACGCGCTGATGGAGTCACCGGCCTTCCTCAAAGCCGGGAGTACGGACGGCAAGGGCAACAGCACGGTCCTGAAGGGCTTTTACGTCTCCAAGGACGGCTCGGCGGCCGGCCCGTGGACGCTGCTCGCAGACTCGGCGAAGCTGCAGGCGTCAGGCTCGGCGGTCACCACGAAGACCTCACCGGGCTACAACGTCGGCATCCAGGCCTGGTACAACCAGGCGCTCGCCGTTGACCCCGCCGATCCCAAGACCGTCTTTGTGAGCCTGGAGGAGGTCTTCAAGACCACCGACGGCGGCGCGACCTTCACCACGGCGAGCCCCTACTGGAACTACGGGCTCGCCTGCGGCGCCAACTGCCCACCCACCACGCACCCCGACCAGCACGCCCTGCTGGTCGACGGCGGGTCGATCGTCATCGGCAACGACGGCGGTGTCTACTCACGCCCGCTGGGGCGTAGCGGTTACGGCGGTTGGAGCGATCTCAACGCCACGCTGCACAACCTGCAGTACTACGACGCGAGCGCCGCGGCGACCCCCCGGGGCCTCACCTTCTGGGGTGGGCTGCAGGACAACGGCACCAGCGTCGTCAAGCCGGGCGCCCGGTCGTACGAGCCGGCCGGTGGTGACGGCTTCCACGTGATCGTCGACCCCGCAAACCAGAACCGGGCAGTCGGTGAGTACACCAACCTCATCGCCTACCGGACGACAGATGGTGGCCGCACCTTCACCCAGGCCAGCCCGGCCTGCGCCGGGCAGAGTCCGCCGCGCACCGACTGCGACCCGCAGCCGCGGTTCGAGGCCCCGCTGGCCCGTGATCCCGGCAATGTCAACCACTGGGTCGCAGGTGGCCGCTACGTGTGGGACACCACGAAGGGCTGGGACACGGTCTGCACGACCGCCAGCTGTGATTGGAAGCCGGTGTTCGACCTGGGTTCGGCGGCCGGCGCCACCGACGTGCAGACCGCCGGTGGCGTCACGTACGCCGCCTGGGTCGTGAGCGGCAATCCGGGTCCGACCTTCGCCCGGGGCATCGCGACCAACTACGGGGGGACCTGGCACCAGCTGGACGTGAGTGGCCTGCCCAACCGCTACATCAACGGCGTCACGGTCGACCCGGCCAACGGCGCACACGCGTACGCGGTGATGAACGGCTACAGCCGCCGCTGGATCCCCGGGGGCGGCCAGGGCGTCGTCTTCGAGACCGGGGACGGCGGCACGACCTGGCACGACCTGTCGGGCAACCTGCCGGACGCCCCCGGTGACACGCTCGTGCTCACGGGTCGCACGCTCGCGCTGGCCACCGACATCGGTGTGTTCGTCGCCGACACCAGTCGTCCGACCTCCTGGTCGCGGCTGGGCGGCAACCTGCCGCACGCGTCCGTCAACAACCTGACCCTGGCGCCGAACGGCGACCTCGTCGCCGCCACACACGGCCGCGGGATCTGGACGATCGGCACCCGCTAACTCCAGGAGCGAGAGCTAC
>ENA-OBIO01000258-OBIO01000258.1-metagenomes-genome-assembly--contig:-NODE-258-length-32047-cov-33.7763_pt1 | contig 32047 bp, 27 predicted proteins | sample MGYA00153383_OBIO01 | MGnify analysis MGYA00153383 | reverse complement strand
AAAATTCTTAAAGAATTTGGAAATAATTATGTAATTAATTTTGCTTAACTACTTAGCAATTAGAGAGCGAGGAGTTAGAAACTCACATTGGTGGTTTTAGGTCGCAGAAATTCGACATTCAACTGTAGTTTCTCTCCCAGCCACAAAGAATGTTTCGTGTGATCTGCAACATCGTCGCCTGTTTCGGGATGAACGAGAATATCTAGTTCCTCGCGATGAAGCATTAACCAGGGAACGACTTTGCCAAACTGCTCCGGTAAAAATGCAACTTGATACATTGCTTGGGGGTGGGGGCCAATGGGTTTGTCATGCCAGCGCCCGAGCTGTACCTCAAACCGACTCAATCCTTCACGCACGCGGGACGCAGCATCGCGGGTATCAGTGTCGAAGTAAATATGGGCGTGAAAACCAACAATTTCGATGGTGTCTTCTTTCATCATTTTTAGTGGGTGATTGAGCTGACATCTGCACAAAACGGCTGTTAACTTTAGGTTAACTTGACTTGCAGTAAACTGCGAAATTCAGCCAGCAGCGTTGTTCGCACTCGCCCCGCCGCAGCTTTAATCGGAATAAGTACGATCGTATTTTGCCCAACAGGCGACAGCACTTTCGGTTCCATATCGTACAAATCTCGCAGCACAGTCTTGACATTGGGAAACGGGAAATACTCCATCAGTTTCCCAATGCGGTGATTTAAGGGTTGATATCGGTTGCGGTGCACACCCTACACAATACTGTGCTTATTCTTTATTCCTTCTGCCATCAGAGCAAATTTGCAGATTAACCGGGTTTCCTAACTGCTGTGGCGTAGGTTGAAAACATATTGCGGTTCCCTACACTCCGCCCACTCCCGATTCCACAATCTCTAACCCCCAAAATCCCGTCTCAGGGCCAGTTCGTAAATTGTCCACTCAGCGGCCTTGCAGTACCCTCGATCGCAAGTGCGATCGCCCCTCCTTGAAAACAGCTCAGAATGCTTGTACATCAAGGGTTTAAGAACAATAATCGGTATCCCCACAGCCAAAAATTAAAATCAGATTCAGCAGCGAAAAACTGTTGCATCAGAGAGTGGAACATCGGTGTCACTGCACTCTTTGTACTTCCCGTACATTCAATGTATTGAGAGTTGAATCAGCACAAAGAGCGAAACCGCCAGCAACTGCATCACTCACTCTCTGACACCTACCACCGGATAAACGCTATGACTGTCACAACTGCCACCAACACCGTCAACTGCAACACCGCTTCTACAATCAACTCCCTTCAAAGCGCCTCGATCGAACAAACCGCCGAAATCGATACTCTTCCCAGCATCAATATTCTGGCTTTGGCTGACTTCGCCCTCAAAGAATTGGAAGCAGAGATGAAAACTGCCAGCCGCAGCGCTCAAGCAGTAGCGATGCGGATTGCTAAAGAAGTCGAACGGATTTGCGAAAAAAGCAATCGCATCCAAATTTCCGGCGAAGTTGAAGCTTGGCAAATTACCTTGGCCGAGCACCGGTTGCAAAAAACCCTACAATACTACCGCCTCGGTTCCAAGCAAGGCCGCGTCGAATTGCACTCTCACCTCGCGGCGATGATTTACCGTCATGTTGCTTCTTTTCGATCGAACTTGAACTTCCAAGCTCGCTACAACATGATTGAAGACTTTTTGCAAGGATTTTACATTGAATCTTTACGAGCTTTCCGCCGCGAACATAAAGTCGATATCACTTACCAGCCCCGCACACAGCTAGAATTGGCTGAGTACATGGCTTTCACCGAACACTACGCCAAACGCCAAATCGGCTTACCAGGGCGCAACCGCCAACGTTTGATCGTGCTCCGCGCTCAAGGATTTGCCAAGGGCCAACCTCCTGAAACTGCGATCGACATCGAAATGGCTGTAGAATCCGGCAAGGGTGAAGATGCAGAAATGTACAGCCGCTCTCCGGCGCTGCAACAAGTACGCGAGCAAATGGTGTCGGAAACTGTCGATCCGGCTGATGCTGTGTTGCGCGATCGGGTAGTATCGGAATTGATTGCTTATCTCGAAGCACAAAATCAGCCAGAATGTGTTAGCTACCTAACTTTAAAACTGCAAGACCTTTCAGCTTCGGAAATCGATCGCGTTCTCGGTTTATCTTCCCGCCAGCGTGACTACTTGCAACAACGTTTCAAGTACCACGTCGAAAAATTTTCCCGCACTCAAAACTGGAAACTTGTACATGAATGGCTGGGTGCTGATGTCGATCAAAAACTGGGAATGACTTCGGACAAGTGGGAAGCATTTCGCGCTCAACTTTCCCCAGAACAACAACAACTGTTAGCCATGAAGCGGAATCAAGAAAGCGATAGTGCGATCGCCACTGCCATCAATTGCACTCCGAAACAAGTCCAAAAACGCTGGGCACAACTGTTGGATCTGGCTAGCCAGACTCGCAACAGTAACCAAGCTTAACGGGTACTCAAACATGAAAGTTACCGTTTTCTTGAGACTGGAAAGTGCGATCGGGTGCGGAACCCTGAAAACAAGGCCCGCCCCGGCGCCTGCCTTTAAATCTCCCACAGGGGACGCTCGATTATGAAAGCTTTTGAGCTAATTAAATATATTAAAACCGCACTATTTTTGGTTAATATTTATACTTCCCAGGTTATCCCTGGGAATTTGTCTTTGGAGATAATCTAGCAAACCCGGAGATCCCCCTAAATCCCCCTTAAGAAGGGGGACTTTGAGTGTTTTTGTCTCCCCCCTCTTTTTTTTAGGGGCTAGGGTGTGTTTTTAAACTTTCCAATCAGCTAAATCCTTCTTAATAAGGGGAACTTTGAGCGTTCTTGTCCCCCCCCTTCTTAAGGGGGGCTAGGGGGGATCTCCGGGTTTAAAAACACAGTCTAGTCATATAAATAACCTAGTGAGCCTAGATTTGGTATGATCGTCAGCACTAACGATCGCACCTCCACAAGGGGAACTCTAAAATTTATGTGTCTCAATCCCGGAGATATACTAGCTAAACGCTACAAAATCATCGATAAATTAGGATGCGGAGGATTTGCGATCACCTATACTGCTCAAGATATACAAAATCCTAGAAATCCCCCATGCGTGATTAAGGAAATTCCTTTTCCTAAATCTGAAAATTCCCTGGTATTGGAAAGAGCCAGGAACCGATTTCAAAGGGAAGCTAACGCTTTGCATATTCTGGGAAAGGACTCGCGGATTCCCGAATTGTTCGATCGCTTTGAAGAAAATGAAAATTTTTACTTAGTTCAAGAATTTATAGAAGGAATTCCCCTAAGTCAAGAACTCATTCAAAGTCAGCAGTGGAAGGAAGCAGATGTAATCGCTTTGTTACGAGAAATTATAGAAATTTTAATTTTTATTCATAAAGCAAATATTATTCACCGCGATATTACACCTTTTAATTTAATTCGGCGTACGAAAAGTCGTAGAATCGCACTGATTGATTTTGGAGCGGTCAAAGAAATCAGCACTTTTACCTCTAACAGTACAGGTGAAATATTGACATCGCAGGCGATCGGTACAAGCGGTTATATGCCTGCCGAACAATACAATCCGCGGTCTGTCCCGCAACCGTGCAATGATATTTATCCAGTAGGCATCATCGCAATTCAAGCCCTTACCGGGCGACATCCCAACAATCTGCCACCGGACCCCGAAACAGGCGAAAAACTCTGGATTTTTTCAACATCCGAGCGAGTTAGCGATGGTCTAACAAATATTTTAAACCAAATGGTGCGTTTCGATTTTCGCGAGCGCTACCGATCGGCTACTGAGGTGTTGCAAGTCTTGGATTCGCTCGGATTACCATCGTCGCAACCTAGGTTAGCTCGATCGCACTTGCGCTCATTATTATTCGGAGTTGGGGGATTGACCGCTGCAATGGCGATCGCATTTTTAAGTCCCAGAATTGCCATGCTAATCCACAAATCCGAGCCGCAACCATCACTGCCTACACCCTCCGAAGATGGTGTAAGTTCTGGCGAAAAAATCCTCCTTCAAGCCTCGCCACATTGGCCAAAACGAAGACCAATTAAAGAATTTGCCAATAAAAATTATCCAGAAGCTTTGAAATTATTCAAACAGTCATGGCGAGATGACCGCAAAGATCCAGAAACCTTAATTTACATGAACAATGCGCTGCTGATGGCAACAAAAGCACATTATTACACGATCGCAATTGTGGTTCCCACCCGCAGAAATCAGGACGGTAGCATCCTCAACGCAAATTTAGCAGAAGAACTACTACGCGGTATTGCTCAAGCTCAAACCGAAGTTAATTTAGGCATTCTTGCTGAAAACGATCGCGATCGAGACTTTCCCGGTCAAAAATTTCTCGAACCGAAACTGATTAACGGCAAAGGTTTGAAAGTGATCGTGGCTGATGATGCAAATTCCATACCAGAGGCAATTAAAAGGGCAAATTTCTTAGTCACTCAACCAGATATTTTAGCAGTCATCGGACACTACACCAGCGACATGACGGTGGAAACAGTAGATATTTACGATCGCAATAAACTGGTCGCTATTTCTCCAGGAAGCACCACAGAAGAATTGACACGAAGACCCCGAAAGTTTTTCTTTCGGACGGCTCCGACAACTAGCATAGAAGCTGAATCTTTAGCCAATCAACTTATCTCAGTTGGTGAAAAGAAAGTTACAGTATTTTACAATCCCAACAGTCCGTTCAGTGCTTCCTTGTGGGAAGAATTTAAAGAGCAATTTGAAGCCAAAGGAGGCAAGACTTTTAGAATTAGTAATTATTACGACTTATCTAAAAATAATTTTAACGCCGAAGCAGCAATCAAAGAAGTTGATAAATTAGGGAAAACCGCCTTACTGGTTGTTCCCGATGGTCAAGTCACTAATTCTGTAGAAAATGCCCTCGAAATGATTAAATTTAACAACAATCGCAATTGGATTGTCGGGCCCTGGACTTTATACGAAACGAGAACATTAGAATTAGCAAAACAGTTAAAGTCTGTTGATAAACTGGGAATATCCGTATTTTGGCATCCGTTAGTAAGCTTTGACAAAAAGTTTCCCCAAAATGCTGAAAAATTGTGGGGAGGCCAGGTCAATACTCGATCGGCTTTAACCTACGACGCCAGTCGGACGCTGATTAAAGCCCTAGAAATTCAGTCGGAACCAAGCCGCGAAGGAATGCAACAAACCTTAGCCGAGCCAAATTTTAAAGCCGAGGGAGCCACGGGTATAATTGAGTTTGACTCGAAGACTGGAAATCGGAAAAACCCTCCTAAACGAGTGGGACACATTGTTCCGTGTGCTAGAGAACAATTTGGGCTGACATTTGTGCCGATCGAATTTCCGACAGCCGCCGCCGCAGGTTTAAAATGCGAGTAAATTGATATCTTGTACCATTCTCAACAAATCTTTCAAGGGCGGGCCCTGGGACTCACCCCACAAGGAAATTTACTCTTTGTGGAACAGGCCGGAGAGCCTGTTGCTGAGAATACAGTAAATCGCTATTTTGACTATGGCCACAAGTGCAACATATCAATTTATTCGATATATTGAACAAGGCTAGTTTTTTTTATAGAAACGCTTATGACTGTCAATCTCGCTCCCTTCACCAGTTCTAGTCTCAAACCAGAAGCCCAAAATAGCTCAGCACTCAAACAAGTCTTCCAGGCAATTGATGCCGATAGCTGTCCCGGTTCCTATAACTTCCACTTGCACACAGTAAACTCTGACGGGCGATCGCAGTCAGAGAAAGTGATGGAACAAGCGATCGCGATCGGGCTCAAAGGCTTCGCTATCACCGACCACCATAGTACCAAAGGCTACGAGCAAGCTCAAGTTTGGTTAGATAATTGGAAATTAAATCATCTTCACAAAAACATCGCAGCACCAATTCTTTGGACAGGCGCTGAAATTAATGCCGAATTGCTCAACAACGATGTACACATTCTCGCTTACGCATTCGATCCGCAACATCCCAGTCTCAAACCATACTTACGAGGTGATAGAGGCACCGAAGGTACTGATGATTATCCCGCAGCAAAGGTAATTGAAGCTATTCAAGAAGCAGGAGGTTTAGCAGTTCTGGCACATCCGTGCAGATATCGTTCTACCGCAGATAAACTAATCCCAGAAGCTGCCCGTTTGGGCATTGACGGCGTAGAAACTTACTATGCTTACAATAATCCAAATCCCTGGAAACCAAGTCCCAAACAGACTATTTTAGTCAAAGAATTAGCAGAAACTTACAGTTTGCTTGGAACTTGTGGAACAGACTCTCATGGTTTGAGTCTTTTAATCCGAATTTAGATAATTTGGGCATTGTAAATCGGTTATTGGTTATCAGTATCTGTAGGGTTCGTCGCCATCAAAAATCTTAAATAATATCCACAATCTTTGAGCGACGCACCTGTGTAGAATAGTGAGCGTAAACAAACCCACACTCATCATTATTACAAAACAAGACGAGAATTAGTATTATTCGATGTATTAAACAAGGCTAGTTTTTTGATAATAACCCTTGTAACCCTTATTGATTGTCAATACAAATTGCGGTGCGTGACAGTCAGAATTCGCAAATTACGAGTCAAATATTTCTCGCTGTCACGCACCCTACAATTACCTTTCCGGGAAAAGTTGGCAAGACCGATTAGTTGACTGATTAGCCCAATTCAAGCGAGAACCCCCAAATCGATCCATCCAGCCTTCCAAATAAGTCCGATTAGCCTTTCTTTCCTCTGGATCGGATGTATTCATGGGATGGGGTGCTAAACCAAAAATAGTCGCCGTCGTCACGCAAAACATCGACTTTTGAAAACTCTGACAAATTTGAACCCGCACATCATCTTCACCCCGACAGCTAGTGCGATAAACTTCATGCAGATATTCCGGCAAATAATGCCGCATATCTTGCATCAATTGAGTTGGCGGAATCCCTGCACCTCCAATAGGCAAAGGGTCAGCAAACAAAGCACCGTAGCTAAAATCTTTTTGTTCTTCCGGGATTTGATGAGCTTGCGCGTTGTAGGAAACTACTCCAAAAAACGCAGTACCTCTAAAGAAAATTGACTCTACATAAGGGATGGCTGTATCTGCTAAAAATGTTAACTTAGCTTCCGGTGGAATGATATCATAGACTTGACCACTAATTTTAACGCTGTAGGTAATTGGTAGACTGGCGGCGGCGACTAAACCAGCTTTGACAAAATCAACTATGTCAGAAATAGACTTAGTTTCCCCTCGATCGTACGAATCAGATAAGTCCATGAACAAATCGCTCATTACCCGCCAAAACTGACCGAGCCCGGTGTAATAAGCCAGCATCCGCACTTGTTCGGGCAAAAAATTAGGAAATGCTTTGTGAAGTCCCTGCATCAAAATATTGCCTTTTAATTTAGCGGCGATCGCCTTTTCGACCAAATTATCAAACTCTGGGGAATCCAAATAACTATCTAAACCGCCACCGCCGTGCCAAAGCATTGTTCTCATACAATATTCGGCATACTCGAAATTTATGCGATCGTGCCATAAATATCGCATCAATTTGGGCAGAGTGACTTCCCCATTGAAATATTTAAAAAATGGGAAAATCACTAAAAACTGTTCTTCTGCAATATAGTTGAGATTCCGAGAGTAAGCATCAAGAACTATAGCATAACTCTTGAGAACTCCAACAACTTCTACAACATTTTCCTCGGATTCAGGTAGTAAAGCTTTTCCTGATTCCAAGATGTCAATGTATTCAGCTAGGGGATGGGAAGATGGTTTTAATATGGTACTTGTCATTTTGATTTAGCCTTAAATGAAGGAAGTTCGGCAACGGATTTTGTAACGGATTTAACGGATGAATGGAATAGGTAGGGACACGGCACTGCCCATAGGTGTCAACTTAAGCCTAAAATCCTTGGTATCTCTCGCTTTTAGCTAAGTCTAGATCCCCCTAAATCCCCCTTAGGTCGGGGGACTTTGAAAAGACTCCTGTCCCCCCCTTCTTAAGCTATGCCTTATAAGGATCTTTCTTAACAATCCTGAAAGCTTTGTAAATCAAGGCTTTTGGGAGCAATCACGACACAAGCCTTGACAATTTAACAACCTTGTTTATTGAAAATAGCTGGCATTTATTGAGAATTGGCGATCGAGGAATAAGGGTTTGATAGCCTCGATCGCGATCGCTCTCAAATGTTAAGAAAGATGTTTATAACGCATAGCTTCTTAAGGGGGGCTAGGGGGGATCTAGATTTAATAGTCAAACAACAGTCTCTGACTGGGTTTGACCTTAAGTTGACACGAAGAAGGGCTCTTGGAGTGTCCCTACAAGGGCTTACCTGAAAAGTGCTGTATTATTTCAAGTTTTGAGCGATCGCATTAACTGGCATTGGCACATTAGATACCATTGCGATCGCAGTTTTCTCACTCAAAGCAATAATCACTCCCGGCTGCACTCCCATGATTGCGATAATTACCGCTAAAACCAGCGCTGGAATGCGATCGTTCCACCGCACTTGTGGTAAATTAACCACCAAATCGGAAAGGCGTCCAAAAAAGGCACGGTTAACCATGATTAGAAAATAAATTGAAGTCAAACCAGTCCCGATCATGCACAGTAAAGTTTGCACCGGAAACACTTGCAAGCTACCCCGAAATACCAAAAATTCAGCAATAAATCCAGCCAAACCCGGAATCCCTGCACTCGCCATCACCCCAAGAATCATTAAACTACCAATCACTGGCAAACCTCGATCGGGATTGAACAAACCTTGGAGAACATCTATATTACGACTGCCAGATTTTTTGTAAACAACCCCGACGGTTAAAAAGAGTACCGCCGAAATTAAGCCGTGGCTGACCATTTGCAAAACAGTTCCCAACATACTCACCGGAGTAGCAGCGGCGCTAGCTAACAAAATGTAGCCCATGTGAGCGACTGAACTATAAGCTACCATTTTCTTCATATCTTTTTGGGCGATCGCGCAACTAGCGCCATACAGCACGCTAACCACCGCCCAACTCGCCAACCAAGGTGCAGCCACCGCCCACGCATCGGGAAACAAACCTAAACCAAACCTCAACATTCCATAAGTTCCCAACTTCAAAAGTACCCCCGCCAACAACACCGAAACAGGTGTCGAAGCTTCCACGTGAGCATCAGGAAGCCAAGTATGAAAAGGCACTAAAGGAATCTTAATTCCAAAAGCCAGCAATATCCCAGCTAGCAACACAATTTGCCTCACCAAAGGCAAAGGTGAACCTCCAGCCAAATGCGATTCACCAATCACACCAACAATATCAAAACTAGAAGCACCACTTAGCCAACCAGTTCCCAAAAAAGAGGCTAGCAGCACAATCCCGGCAAATGCAGTATAGATTAAAAACTTAGTAGCAGCATAACCCCGACGCGCGCCTCCCCAAATGGCAATTAATAGGTAAAGCGGGATTAGTTCAACCTCAAAGAACAAGAAAAACAGTAGCAAATTCTGAGCCAAAAATGCCCCAGTCACGCCGCCTGTAATTAACAAAATCAAAGAATAATAAAGTCTTGGTCTCACAATAGACTCATCTGTACTATAGATAGCCACCCCTGTCAGCAGACAATTTAAAATCACCAAAGGTAGAGACAAACCATCAACACCCAGATTGTAGTTCAATCCCAAAGTATCGATCCAAGGAAGAAACTCAACAAACTGTGACTGACCAGCACTAGCATCAAACTGGGTAGCTAAGATTACCGATAAAATAAAAGTTATGGCTGCAATGGCGATCGCAGCATTCCGAACAATTTTGGAACTCACCGAACCAGGCCAAAACCCGATCGCAGCAGCCCCCAACATTGGTATCCAGATTAAAGCACTAAGCATCAATTAAACTTTCCCTATTACACAGCTTTTCAAACTACATTTAACGGTAACGCAAACCATAAAATATAAAAGCGTCTGGCTGATTTTTTTAGTTGACATAAATTCAAATTGTAGAGTGGAAAGCAGACAAACCCAGAATAAAATTATCTGCGTTTATCTGTGTTCATCTGCCTTTATCTGCGGCTTAAAACTGCCAAATTACTAAGGCCAGCAACCCAGCGACACCACCCACAATAGTCAACACATAAAACTGTGATTGACCGGTGCCACTATACTTCAATCCTTCGCCGCTGAAAATGGTAGCAAAACCGAACAAATTAACTACCCCGTCCACGATGTACTTATCAGTCCAAGCGCTGATTTTAGCAATAGAAGCAACAGCCCAAACTACAGTCAGCATATAAATGCGATCGATATAAAAATCGAAAGCCAATAAATCCTGCAAAGCCGGAATCGGCAGCCGTACTGGCTTAGGTAAAACCCCATACCAATAAATCGCCACCCCGATCGCACAACCAATCAACCCAGATAACATCAACAGCGGTACATCTAGCGTCTTCAGAAGCAAATTTACAGAGTCAATATCTCCTGTTTCCGCCAAAAGTCCGTTCCCACTAATTAATAGTTGCCACTTCTGCAAAGTCCAAGGAACCAACAGTGCAATCACCGTCAAAATTACCATCGGTAAAGCCATCGGCCAACCAACTTCGGGAGCTCTGCGAGTTTTCGCCTGCGGTTTCCCAGCAAATACTAAACCGAATACACGAGTTAAATTTAGCGCTGTCAAGCCATTAACCAAAAACAACACAATTACCAACCACAAAGGCACTTCCCAAAAACCGTCTAGCCAGCGCCGCATCGCCCAAAAATTACCAAGTGGCAGTAGTGCTACCATCCCCGCAGCACCGACTACAAAGGCTACAGTCGTGGCAGGCATCTTCGACCACAACCCACCCATTTCTGTTAAATCTTGAGTGTTAGTTGTCGTAATAACTGACCCTATGCTCATGAATAATAGTGCTTTGGAAATCGAGTGGGTGAACAGCAACAGCAAAGCAATATCAACGTGATTTTGCCCTACGGCAATAAACACCAAACCTAACGAAGCGCTAGTAGAATGAGATAATGTTCTTTTGATGTCGATTTGGGCGATCGCCACCAGAGAAGCCCCAACAGCCGTTACCGCACCCAGAATCACCAGCACTGAATCAGTAACGGGTGAAAGCGCCAAAACAGGCTGAAGTTTAATCAAAAGGTAAGCCCCAGCACCAACAACCACCGTATTCCGCATAATCGAAGCTGGGTTCGGCCCTTCCATCGCCTCATCAAGCCACAAATGGAATGGAAATTGAGCGCACTTAGCCGTAGGTGCGGCGATTAAAGCCAAACCTAAAAGAGTCGCCACCAAAGGAGACAAAGTTGCAGTTTCCGCCCATTTCTCCAAATCGGAAAAATTTAAACTTCCCGCTATGGTCGAAAGGGTTACTACTCCCATTAACAGCGGTACATCTCCGACGCGCTTGGTTAAAAACGCATCACGAGCCGCTGTTACCACCAGCGGTTGAGCGTACCAAAACCCTACTAGCAAATAAGTTGAAAGCGTCAGCATTTCCAACAAAGCGTAAGTTAGAAGCAGTGAGTCACTAATCGCAATACCACTAATTGCAGCTTCAAAAAAGCCGAGCAGCCCAAAAAATCGAGCTAGGGCCCAGTCTTTTTCCATATAGCCGAGAGCATAAATTTGTGCTAGCAAGCTCAGAACTGACACTAACTCCATTACTCCCACGCTCACCGTTGAGATTTCTAGTGCAAAAGACAAATCTAAATCTGCTGCTTGCACCCAGTGGACGAGCAATTGTTGGGGCGGTTGATCCCAAGTTGCTGTAAAAACAACTGATCCGTGTATGAAAGCCAAGACAGTCATCAGCAAATTGAAATAAGCCGCCGGTCTAGGCCCTGTTTTGCGAACGGTTCCCGTAGACCAGGGCAAAGTTAAAATTGCGCCAATTAAGCCATACAAAGGTACCCACCAACAGGCTTGGAGGAGAAATTGAGTCATAAAAATACTCGGTAAGTAAGAAACTCAGTGGCTTGAACCCTGAGAAGGATAGTTCGACGCAGCCTCACGTGGGCTACGACACAAGCGGTTTCAACCGCTTACATCCATCAAAATGCGTAACGGCTGGCTTGATGACTCCTGCAAGCCCAGTCTGTTTAGGACTGGGTTACTGACTGAATTAATCCGTTATATTTTAAATTTGTGGCTGGTTTTAAAAAAAAGCAGTCACTGGGGATAGCACCACACCCTAGAACTTCGGTTAAACCAGATCGTATAGTTCTGGTAAAAAAAATCTCATTCAACAGGATTAACTATACATTGAAAAACGTAAACTTATACTCAGATCATTAAAAAAAATAAATCTGACAGAGGCTCAGGACGGTCAGAAAAAATTCGCCCAAAACTTGGCAAACTCGCATTTTTTTTCTTTTTTTCCGCGATCCCTATCCTTGAAACTCTCAATTCCCGCGCTTCTTGACTTGCCCCATGTTGGCCTAGCGACCTCTACTTCTGAAGTATTTTTACTTACAACACTTCTCGATCGCCCCAGCCATCTACTCATCTAAATATTAAGTAACATAAATAAATATTAAATTATTTTAAGTAACATAAAAAAAATTAATTTTTGTTATTAAACATTATGATGTTAGTTATATTGTCAAGGTGGACAGCTTCCCCTATTCTTATAGTATAGGAAGCTTTACACTGCATTCCTAAATAATGTGGGCATTTCCGTCCAAATTTTTAGATTTATCAAAGATTTGTAACGGTAATTTCACTAATCCTCAAGGAGATTCAAAAATGTCAATTGCCGTGGGAATGATTGAGACAAAAGGTTTTCCCGCTGTGGTGGAAGCTGCCGACGCTATGGTTAAAGCTGCTCGCGTTACCCTCGTGGGCTATGAAAAAATCGGCAGCGCCCGCGTTACCGTAATTGTGCGCGGCAACGTGTCGGAAGTCCAAGCCTCAGTTGCAGCAGGAGTAGAATCCGTCAAGCGGGTGAACGGCGGAGAAGTCGTCTCTACCCACATCATCGCTCGCCCCCACGAAAACCTAGAATACGTTCTGCCGATTCGCTATACAGAAGCAGTAGAACAGTTCCGAGGCTACTAAGTTCTCACGATAAAATTGGTACATCTGGATCACCAATGCCGTAGCGAAAACCAAGCTCATAGGTACGTGTAGCCAGAAAAAGTATGGGTCTTGGGAACCAGGACTCTTGCCCTTGGAGGCAATGTAAGACCAATAGAATTACGGAGTTCGCGCTTGGCTGTTGTCAATGAATTGGGAAGCCCGTGCTGTACCTCTATGTCAGCGTCGGGTAGTTCACTTCCCCAAATATTACATCAGGAGTAGAAAAAATGGCAATTGCAGTTGGTATGATCGAAACCCTAGGCTTCCCCGCAGTTGTGGAAGCTGCTGACGCGATGGTCAAAGCAGCCCGCGTCACCTTGGTAGGCTACGAAAAAATCGGTAGCGCTCGCGTTACGGTCATCGTAAGAGGAGATGTCTCCGAAGTGCAAGCTTCCGTGGCCGCTGGAGTAGAGTCGGTGAAGCGCGTTAACGGCGGACAAGTAATGTCCACCCACATTATCGCTCGCCCTCACGAAAACTTGGAGTACGTGCTGCCCATTCGCTACACCGAAGCTGTAGAACAGTTCCGCGAAGGCGTGAGCGGCATTCGCCCCCTGAACAGATCTTAAGATAGGCGATCGGCTGTTAGAGGCGTTTGGCAAATTAAAAATTAAAAATTGCGATGTTTTTAAATTGAGCATTTTTAATTTTTAATTGAGGTGAGCATGGGATATTGGTTATTAGTCATTAGTCATCAGTCATCAGTCATCAGTGATTAGGTAGACGAAGAACTCTAAAATGCGGATAGCGGACTGAGAAAAGCTAATTTAAAAAAGACAAGTGACCGTGTGAAAATGACAATTACCAATTACCAATTACCTACTACCTAAAATGCAAATGGCCAAAGTTCTAGGCACAGTTGTCAGTACCCAAAAAGAGCCGACGCTGAGAGGATCGAAATTTCTACTGCTGCAATTCATCAATGAAGAAGGTTCGCCAGTTCCCGGGTATGAGGTAGCCGCTGACTGTGTGGGCGCTGGTATAGATGAATGGGTTTTAGTGACCCGAGGCAGCGCCGCCCGGATCGCGCCGGGAAGCGAAAACCGTCCCATCGATGCTCTGGTAGTAGGCATTATAGATACTGTCAATGTAGAAAATCGCCTCATTTACAGTAAAAAAGACGACCCGTACGGCTAGTTGACAGGTGAACGTTGATAGTTGACAGCTAACAGCTAACAGTTGACAGTTAACAGTTAACAACTAACAAAAAAAATTTTCAGCTTAGGAGAACTTAATTTATGGTAGTCCGCAACGTTGCGGCTCCTCCGACGCCTTGGTCGAAAAACTTGGCTGAGCCCAAAATTCATGATACCGCCTACGTACATTCCTTTTCTAACATTATTGGGGATGTGCATATCGGTTCTAATGTGATGATTGCCCCAGGGACATCTATCCGCGCTGATGAAGGCACTCCTTTTTATATCGGAGGAGGAAGCAATATTCAAGATGGGGTAGTAATTCACGGTTTAGAACAAGGCCGAGTCAAAGGAGACGACGACAAATCTTATTCTGTGTGGGTGGGGAAAAATACTTCCCTCACCCACATGAGTTTAATTCACGGCCCGGCATACGTGGGCGACGAGTGCTTTATCGGCTTTCGCTCTACGGTGTTCAATGCCAGAGTAGGAAAAGGCTGCATTGTAATGATGCACGTACTAATTCAAGATGTGGAGATTCCCCCTGGTAAATATATACCTTCGGGAGCCATCATCACTAATCAGCAGCAAGCCGATCGCCTGCCGGATGTTCTTGATTCAGACGTTAAATTTGCAACCCACGTCATCGGAATCAATGACGCTCTGAGAACGGGTTATCGCTGCGCCGACAACATCGCCTGTCTAGCACCAATTCGCAACGAGCAAGCTAAAAACTTTAATATGCCTCCTATCACTTATTCTACCCATTCCAACAGCCAATTGAGCTCAACTCTAGCCGATAGCATCCGCAATTTGCTAGCCCAAGGATACAGCGTAGGAGCAGAACACGCCGACGCTCGTCGCTTCCGTACCGGTTCTTGGCGCACTTGCGGCCCGATTTCCTCAACCCGTGAATCTGAAGTAGTCGCGGCTTTGTCAGCTTGCATGGCCGACCACCAAGGAGAATACGTCCGCTTGATCGGGATTGACACCAAAGCCAAGCGCCGCGTATTAGAAGAAATTGTCCAAAGACCGGGAGACAACGGCTCTAATGGTTCTAACGGCGCGAAAACTCACCAATCTAACGGTAAAGTTGCACAAGCTTCTCACCACAATATTGGTTCTGTCTCAAGTGCAAAATTGAGTGCCGAAACAGTGGCTCAGCTTCGTGGCTTGCTAGCTCAAGGCTACAAAGTGGGGACGGAACACGCCGACGCGCGCCGCTTCCGTACCAGTTCTTGGCAAAGCGGGGCTTCGCTGCAAGTCAGAAACGAATCTGAGGCGATCGCCGCTTTGGAAGCTGTGATGAACCAGTATCCGGGCGAATACGTGCGCTTCATCGGAATTGACCCGAAAGCTAAGCGGCGCGTGGTTGAAGAAATTATTCAACGTCCCGACGGCCCTGTTGCTCAATCGGCTAAGCCGGCTGCAACAACATCGGGATACAAAGCCGCAGCGACCGGTTCGGCCAGCAGCAGCGGAATGTTGACCGGCAAGACGATCGACCAAATCCGCAACCTGCTCTCCCAAGGCTACAAAATTGGCTCGGAACACGCCGACGCGCGCCGTTTCCGTACCGGTTCTTGGAGCAGTTGCACGCCGATCGCCTCTAACCGCGAATCCGAAGTAGTTTCGGCCCTCGAAAGCTGTCTCAAAGAACACAGCGGCGATTACGTCCGCTTGTTAGGAATTGATTCCAAGGCTAAGCGCCGGGTACTCGAAGAGATTATCCAACGACCTTAATTTGCTGGGTAATTAACTTGTTTCTCCCGTTAAGTCCGAGCATCGGCTAACGGGAGATCCGCTCTTAAAATTGAAGTGAGAGTTGAGATGGTTGCACAGATAGATCGATAATTATGGCTCAAAAAAAGGCATTTTATCTATCAGTATGAGAGTGGAAAGTATCGGCGTTAAATCTAAAATCCTACATCTAAAATGGTTAAGTTGAATGTATCTATCGCCACTGCAATTAAGTAGCAACTCTCAGATTCTGATGAGTGGCGATGTAGTTGTGAATGATGGTGCAGCGATCGCCCCTGGAGTCATCCTGCAAGCTGATCCCGGTAGCCGGATCTCGATCGCCGCTGGTGCGTGTATTGGTATGGGAGTAATCCTGCACGCTCGTGAAGGTAATCTGGACATCGGGGCGGGCGTGATTCTGGGTGCAGGGGTGCTGGTGGTAGGTTCCGGGACGATCGGCGCAAATGCCTGTATTGGCGCGGCAACGACGCTGCTCGATCCTTGTATTCCTCAAATGCAAATTTTGCCAGCCGGTTCTCTAATCGGAGATAGCAGCCGCCAAGTTGTAGCAGAAGCCACAGCACCGGAAAATGCTGAAGCTATTACGCCACAAGTCGATCGACCGCTCGACGATCCACCAGCCCCCGAAACACAGCCTCAAACACCGCCAGAAACTGCCGTAGAGCCGCCGGAATCTAACGGGGCAGGCCCGCCTCCCCAACCAGCAGAAAGTCCAACTATTCTCTACGGCCAAGCTCACATCCATCAGCTACTGGGGACGCTGTTTCCGCATCGGCAAGCTTTTAATCGATCGGAGGAAAACGGTCAAACTCTCTCAGGTGGCTCCGGGTAGAGGTCATTTCGGCAAAAGGCAGGTATGCTGAAGGCATAATCAATAATATAAATAGGTAATCTCATACTATTGGTAGCTCAACAATTTTTAAGCCCTTGCAGCAGAAATCTGTGTCTTGTAGCTTGTGCAGTCTGTCTTCTCATCTGACAAACTAAAACTATCAACAAATTTTTATTTTGAGAAGTTTCTAAGGGTAATAGAAGATGGACGGACAAACAGATAATTATAGTAGCCAATCGGATTCGCAGCGCCAGGAATACTTCAAAGACACTGCTTTGGGTTTGGTATCCACCAGGAGTTTTCCGGCAATTGTCGGGACTGCTGACATGATGCTCAAGTCAGCAGGGGTGATTTTAGTAGGATACGAAAAAATTGGTTCCGGTTACTGTACGGCGATCGTCCGGGGCAGAATTTCCGACGTGCGTTTGGCGGTGGAAGCTGGAGCTCAGACAGCCGAACAATTCGGACAGTTTGTTTCTAAGTTGGTGATTGCTAGGCCTTTGGCTAATTTGGAAGTGGTTTTGCCGATCGGCTTTCGCCTGACTCAACTGTCGGAAAGTGGCAGTTATTCTCGGCTGAGCAATCAGGCGATCGGTTTGCTCGAAACGCGGGGATTTCCGGCAATGGTCGGCGCTTGCGATGCTATGCTCAAATCTGCAGACGTACACTTGGCCGCCTACGAAAAAATTGGCGGCGGTTTGTGTACAGCAATTATTCGCGGTGCAGTCGCAGATGTAGCAGTAGCGGTGGAAGCGGGGATGTACGAAGCTGAGCGAATTGGCGAGTTGAACGCGGTGATGGTAATTCCCAGGCCTTTGGAAGATTTGGAACAAACTTTGCCACTGGCGAGTTGCTGGATAGAACAGCGTCAACCTGTGATGATGCCGATGTCGGTTAAGGAAAAGGAACAAGAATTGATCGAACTTCCAGATTTGGAGAAGTTGACGGTTTATGTGGAAGAGGAAATCAATCGGTAAGGGGTGATGGGTAATAGGTAATCGGTAATGGGTAATTAGGCAACAAAAGTTTGTCGAGACGTGCTGCTGGAAATACTGAGACGAAGTATATCCAAAAGATATAAAGTTTACTCGTTAGGAGTCCTGGCAACAATTTATACCGAGTAGCTGTCTCAAACTTAATTTGGCGATCGAGCAGATAGCAGCTCAATCAAGCGACACAGAGCACCAAATAAAGCTAGACTTTTGAGCGAAAGTCGATCGGGTAAACAATCGCACCCACGAAGCCAATTCAGCCGAAGTGCTGCCTCTTTCAACAGGATTTAACTACTGTTAAGATTAAGCTAAAATCCTGTTTCTGGCAGATATCCTGGAAGAAGTCAAGAGTTACTGTAAGTGCAGGTGGATGCTCTTTCAACAGATTAGCGCCTGTCGAACTCAACACTGAGTGCAAAGGAATCAATCCCCAGAACCAAGCAATCCTGAAAGTTGACCCATGAACCTCAAACAATTGAACCTCAAAGATTTTTATAAACGCGGTTTGCACAGCGCCAAGAAAGGAAACTACGAAGCGGCACTCGAAGACTTCGATCGGATACTGCAAGACAATCCCGCCGATGCCAAAGCCTATAACAATCGTGGTTTAGTCTACTATTATATGAAAGACTACCAAAAGGCGATCGCAGACCTCAGTCAAGCACTAGATATCAATCCTAATTTGTTCGAGGCATACCTAAATCGAGGCAATGCTTGGCGGCATCTCGGAGAACACGAAAAAGCCATTGACGATCTCAACTGCGCTTTAGCAAATAATCCTGAAAGCCACGCTATCTACAACAACCGGGGACTGGTACTTGCTAATTTAGGACATTACGAAGAAGCAATTCAAGACTACGATCGAGCTCTCTCGATCAATTCCCATAATTATAAAACCTATTACAACCGGGGGCGCGCTTACTACCTTTTGGGAGAAAAAGAGGCAGCAACGGAAAACTTTAACGAAACACTGCGGTTGAATCCTAGATATATCAAGGCTTACATAAATCGCGGCCTGTGTTACCACCAATTAGGAGACAATACGCAGGCGATCGCCGATTATAACACTTCACTAGGCATAGATCCAAACAATGTTTATGCATATTATAACCGAGGTTGCGTTCGCTACAAATTAAAACAAATGCAGCTTGCAATTGAAGACTTTGACAAAGCAGTGCAACTCGATCCGAACTATGTTAAAGCTTATCTCAACCGGGGTTTAGCGCTGTATAAACTCGGAGATGCGGCGGCAGCGAACAAAGATTTTTATCACGTAATGTGCATTAATGCTGAAGCTTATTTATACTATCAGGCACAACGCTGCACGCCTGATATCAATTCTTACTTCAAGGAAGCACCACAGATGGAACTTAATAATGCTGTCGAATATTACAATACAACATTAAATAATACAATGTCAACTTCGTTAAGTTCGGCAGTATTAAACGCGATCTGGAATCAAGAAGATTTGGATAACAGAGAATCGATTATCTGTGAAGGTGAATTTTTGAATGAGTGATTTTTTACGAAGGAAGAAGGAAGAAGGAAGAAGGAAGAGTTAAAGTTCTTGCTGTAAAAAACAGCAAGGACTTTAACTCTTCATTCCTGAGTTTAGGACTAAAAGCCCTGACTACAAACCTTAAATACTGCTCATTACTTCGCGAGCTGCGGCCAAAGTGCGATCGACATCTTCGTCAGTGTGAGCCAAAGAAGTAAATCCAGCCTCAAACTGCGAAGGAGCCAGATAAATTCCGTGCTCCAACATTCCCCGGTGAAAGCGGCCGAACTTTGCCACATCAGACTTTTTCGCATCATCGTAATTGTGAACCGGGCCGGCCGCAAAAAACAAGCCAAACATCCCGCTAATTTGTCCGCCACAAGCCGCGTGTCCGGTTTCTTTGGCAATTCGCAGCAAGCCGTTAGATAATTTTTTGGTAATTCTATCTAACTGTTCGTAAGTACCAGGTTTTTGCAGTAATTCCAAAGTCTTAATCCCGGCTGTCATTGCTAGAGGATTTCCCGAAAGTGTACCGGCTTGATACATTGGCCCAGCCGGAGCCACCATCCCCATAATATCCCGTCTGCCGCCATAAGCTCCAACTGGTAAACCGCCACCGATAACTTTACCCAAAGTTGTTAAATCTGGGGTGACACCGAATTTTTGCTGAGCTCCACCGTAAGCGATGCGGAAACCGGTCATTACCTCGTCAAACACTAACAAAGCACCGTTATCTTTAGTAATTTCTCGTAAACCTTCGAGAAAACCTGCATCCGGTACAATAAATCCGGCATTACCCACAACTGGTTCCAGTATCACGCCTGCTATTTGGCCCGGATGTTCGGCAAATAAAGCTTTTACTGCTTCTAAGTCGTTGTAGGGAGCGTTGAGGGTATCAGCGGTAACGGATTTGGGTACGCCGGGGGAGTCGGGAAGGCCGAGAGTGGCGACGCCGGAACCTGCTTTTACCAGGAACATATCGGCGTGTCCGTGGTAGCAGCCTTCAAATTTAATCAGTTTGTCGCGCCCGGTGAAGGCTCGCATCAGGCGCAAAACGGCCATGCAAGCTTCGGTGCCGGAATTGACAAATCGCACCATTTCGATGCTGGGAACGGCATCGATGACCATTTCAGCAAGCACGTTTTCCAAGAGCGAGGGTGCTCCGAAACTGGTACCTTTTTCGAGGGATTCGTGAAGGGCTTTGATGACTTCGGGGTGGGCGTGGCCACAGATGGCTGGGCCCCAAGTCCCTACATAGTCGATGTATTGGTTTTCGTCAACATCCCAAATGTAGGCTCCTTTGACGCGATCGAATACAATGGGTTGTCCGCCTACAGATTTGAAGGCGCGGACGGGGGAACTGACGCCACCGGGCATCAACTTCTGGGCGGCGGCAAAGATCTCTTCTGATTTGGTGGTTTTCAAGATTGTGGAAACCAATGTTTTCTCCTTAGTTAATGTCTGTTGTTGGTAGAATACTTTAATAGCGACTTCAGGATAAAGGTTAGGTCGATTCAAGGAAACTATGTTAATAGATTTTAGGGTAGAAACCAATGAGTAGCAATACTAGCTTGGGTTTTTTAGGCTTTGTCGCACTAGCACCGATCGCCCTAAAGTGTAATTTTTTGTAAAATAGTTCTTGACAATTTGCCCATCACTTGCTCAATCTCCTCTCTTTTCTCTGTGTCCTCTGCGCTCTCTGCGGTTAATTAAAAAATATCCGACACGAAAGCGTTAATTTATATTATAAAGTTGCAATAAAATTATGTCTGTTAATGATTTATCTAGTTTGAGCCGATCGATCCCAGTGGAAAAGATACGCTATGACGATCGCGGTTTAGTACCCGCGATCGTCCAAGATTACTTGGATGGTACGGTGTTGATGATGGCGTGGATGAGTCGGGAGTCGCTGCAAAAAACCTTGGAAACGGGTCAAACTTGGTTCTGGAGTCGATCGCGCGCCGAATTTTGGAACAAAGGCGCGACTTCGGGACACATTCAAAATGTGAAAGGGCTGCGTTATGACTGCGATAGCGATGCTTTGTTGGTGACTGTGGAACAAGTCGGAGATATTGCTTGTCACACGGGTGAAAGAAGTTGTTTTCACCAAGTTGATGGGGAAATTGTAGCACCACCGGGAGATATGTTATCTCAATTATTTGACGTAATTTGCGATCGGCGCGACAACCCGAACGAAAGTTCTTATACTTGTAAATTGTTCGAGGGCGGCGACAACAAGATTCTCAAGAAAATTGGCGAAGAATCGGCGGAAGTCGTGATGGCTTGTAAAGATGATGACAAAGATGGAATTGCTGGGGAAGTTGCCGATTTATTTTATCACGCTTTGGTGGCGATCGCTCACCATCAAGTAGATTTGAGAGATGTTTATCGCAAATTGGGCGATCGGCGAAAATAATCGTTTGTAGTAAGCACTTTAGTCCTTAAGTTGTCTAAATTTAACGGGTTTTAACTGGTTCCCAGGCTCCAGCCTGGGAACCCATATCTAGAGGCTCTGCCTCGCTTGTAAAGATAGAAATAGAGGCAGAGCCTCCCGATCCACGTTACCAGGCTGGAGCCTGGTAACGAGTAGAATTAATATTACCCACAATAACTGGTTCCCAGGCTGGAGCCTGGGAACCCATATCTAGAGGCTCTGCCTCGAAGAGGGAAGATAGAAAGGTCGGCAGAGCCTCCCGATCGGCATTACCAGGCTGGAGCCTGGTAACGAGTAGAAAAATGGAGGCAGAGCCTCCCGATCGGCATTACCAGGCTGGAGCCTGGTAACGAGTAGAAAAGTGGACACTTCGACTACGCTCAGTGAGCATTTAGAAAGTAAAAGTCGTGCGGAGGACTCCCACTCCTACTGTGTCATTATTCTTAGTTCCTTCAGGATTGAACAGCACAAAAGCTCCAGGTGTAATGCTGATGTTATCGTTGACTTTGAAACGATAATAAGCTTCTAAATGGTAAGGAGTTGCTTTGTTTTGTTGAAAACGAGCGCCGCCACTTACCGAATCGCGATCGAGCGGCTGTCCAAACAGGATACCTGCATTATTGCCCTGTGCGAACAAATCTCGGAAATGGAAGCCTACCATCCAACTGTTGAAAGTTGTAGAAGCATTGCTTCTTTCAGCATCAGCAATTATCCAGCCTCCATAGGTAGAAACAGCAATTTTCGGAGTAACCCGCCAAGTTAAAGTACCACCAAACGAATTCATCGTCACACCGCCGCCAACAGGTTCTCTGTTTCTTCCCAAAATTGAACCCAAATCTGCATCAGACAATCCTGTAGCCAGAATATTCAATTTGTGACGGCTGTAAGCATAATTTAAACCTATGTCGATGCTACTGGTAGGTTTAATAGTTAACTGCGCCGCAGCAATGGTACTACCGTCAAATAAACCCGCTCCTAACGGAGTAGCTGGAAAGCCTAAATCTCTTGGTAAAGCTGCATTTACGCTGCCGTACAACGCTGTGAGATTGACTTTTTTGGAAACGTTCCAAATAAACCCGCCTGCCGATGCCAAACCTGTGCCAGAAGTGCCGCCAGATACGCGGACTACAGGGTTGTAACCTGCAAACCTAGAGATAGCTTCTTGTCCTTCTCCGGCAAAGGGAGTAATAGCTTGAAAAGCGTCGGAAGTTTCGGCTTTCGGGCCGGCAAATAAAGTGATGCTGTTAGAAACTGGGAAGACGTAAAGCAGCTTGTAAAGTTCAACCGCATTCGCGTCAATGCTAGATAGATTCTGAGGATTAATCCCTGGAAATTGCGGTTCAAAACTCAGCCTTGCCTGACTGTCCGACAAACCGCTAAATGCCCCTGTTGACAAACCTAAATTCGGCCCGAAGCTGCGAATGTTGTAAGCTTGCAAGCCAGTTATCAGGGTATCTTTACCTGTAAAACTGGTGAGCAGATTCAAGCGCACTCGGTAGTTTAAGACTGTTTGAGTCTCCCTGTGATTGTTTTTGGTAGTATCGGCGACGCTAAAAATTGCTTCGCCACTGAGCTTAGTTGTTGTCGAAAATTGATTGGCTTCTAGTTCGGCGGTACGGGCTTCTAACGCATCGACTCTACCGCGCAAAGTAGCTAATTCTGCTGCAAATTCTTCTTGCAGTCTTTGCAGTTTGGTTAAGTCTTCTTTAGTTGCTAAGTTGGTTGTACCTGCTTTAATTAGCTCGGTAACTTTATCCAAGCAAGCGTTTAAACCGGCGGCAAATTCGTAGCGAGTCATTGCCCGATTGCCTCGGAATGTGCCGTCGGGATATCCTGCTATACAACCATATCTTTCTACTAGGGATTGTAGTGCTTGAAATGCCCAATCAGTCGGGCGCACGTCGGAGAGTTGAGATACGGATGTGACTTGTTGCAGTTCGATCGACTCTGAAGCTTCGCTGTTGGCTGCTGCGGGTTCCAAGGAACCGCTGTTTTCGATTTCTGCCAACTTCTGGGAAGTAGAAGTTTCGGTTGGTACTGGTGCAGATATGCCTGTTTGGGCAATAGCTGGCGCCTGCGGGTTTTGGGCAGGAATGACAGATATTTCTGCTGTAGGTGCTGCTGGTTCTGGGCTTGCTGGTTTTGCAGCTAAGTTTAAGGAGTTTTCTGGCGGATTTTCTGGGGTAGATGCTGCTGTTTGTAGTCGATCGCCTTTACCACTCTCTTGGGAAATATTGGCGAGTTCGTTGGCTGTGGCGATCGGGCGATCGCCCGTGTTTTCAACTTCCACGGAATCGGCTGGTTTTAACTCGCCTATTCCGGGAATTTCCGCCGAATTTTTTAAATTTGTATTCAGACTAATTTCAGTCTGTGATACTTTCAATTTTTCGGTAGCTAATGTCTCTTTCTCGGAGGCGATCGGCATTGCTGCTAACGGTAGAGAACCGACAAGTAGATACAGTAAACCTATACCACCAGCACTCAATAGTAGACGTGGTTTCATTACAACTCCTCACAAAATATACTGTAAAATTGCTATTACGTTTCCAGAATTATAAAGCTATTTTGTATTTATAACCACAAAATTTTGAATTAATAATTTTTATATTTGTGATAAGAAAAAAGAAATGTTTTATCACAAAGCAGATATTTAGGCAACTACTTTTTTAACCTGCGATTGAAAACTGACAAAACAAAAAACAGACAAGGTGACCTATCACAAAGTAGATATTTAGGCAACTACTTTTTCAACCTGCGATCGACAATCTGCAAAATCAAGATAGCCACACTCACACTCAAAGCCAAACCCAACCAAAAATTATTCGCTGCAAATTGCCCTCGATCCAGAGCCCAACCACCCAAAGGCGGCCCGATTAAATAGCCGATCGCCCAACACTGAGAATTAATCGCCAAATAAACGCCCCGCAAAGACTCTGGGGCTAATTCCACCACCAAACCAGAGGCAAAAGGAGTGTAAGCAACCGTTGCAACTGACAAGAAAAACAAGCCGACAACAGCTAACAATAGATTGCCAGTTGTCACCATTCCCGTCAAGCCGATCGCAATAAATCCAATGCCCCAAAGCAAAGCAGAAATCATCAAAGCTCGCGGACAAGAAAACCGTCTCAAAGCCCTCGCAATCGGCATTTGCAGAGCCACAGTTAAAAAAGTGCTAAAAGCAAACAAAATGGTAATTGTCACCGTAGAAAAGCCCTTTCCCGACGCATCCACCGAAACAAAGTTGCTAAAGTAGAGTGGCATCGTAGTTTGGATTTGGGCAATATATAAAGTAAACATCGTGTTGACAACGGCATAGATCAGCAAAGTGCGATCGGTCAACGCCACCATCCAACCATTTTGCTTACCGTTTTTTCCTGTCTCCACGGAAGTAGATGGTTTGTAGGTTTCTGAAACTGCGCCCCAAACTACTGCAAAAAATATCACAAACGAGATACCATCAATCACAAAGAGCGATCGATAATTCCCAGTTAGCGCAATCAAAAAACCGCCCAGAATAATCCCCACCTGTAAACCCAAATTATCAGCCAGTCGCGTCAAAGCAAAAGCTTCCTGTCGCTGTTCACCATCTGCTAAATCCGCCACCATACTTTCCGTTGCTGGCCAATACAAACCAACACCAAAACCCATCAGTAAATTCGCCACAACTAAGCTGCGGAAATCATTCGCAGCCGCCAACATGAAACAAGCCACGGCCGAAATAATTGCCGACAGTAATAAAGTTCGCCGCCTTCCCCAAAATTTAGAATCGGAAAAAGAACCACCCAAAATCCGACCAAATATTCCAGAAATTGAACCGCTGCCCAAACCAATGCCAACAGCAGTAGCAGATAAACCGACTTGAGAGACAAAATATATGGGCGCGTAAAATAAGGTAAAACCAGTGCCACTTTGGGAGAGGAATCTGCCGATCGCCAGAATCCATACTTGAGAGGAAAGACGGGGAAACCAAGATGGCAGTTTAGGCACTTTCAATAAAAAATATTACTCAATCACACACAAAAGTTAGCATTAAATTTAAAATACTTAACACGATTTGAATAAGAAATTAGTTAAGCTCTAAAAAGAGGTGGCAAAAAGCTTAGAGGCTTTAAATTTTATGACAGCTATTACATCAAGAGTAGAACCCATCAGAGCCCGCTGGCAAGCCATTGTCATGGTGGCATTAATTTTCTGGCTCAGCGGTAGCGTGATTATCGATCTAGTAATCATGCCCAGCTTGTACGTGTCTGGGATGACGACATCTCCCGACTTTGCAGCGGCAGGAAACTTAATGTTTTGGGGATTCAACCGCGTTGAGTTAATTTGTGCAGCGTTGGCGACGACGGGTTTGATGGTTTTGAGCAATCTGGGCAATGGCTTCGGCAAGCAGAGTCGCACAGCAATTATATTATCTTTGGTACTTCTGACGATCGCCCTGATTGACACCTACGCTCTGACACCACAAATGAGCGCCTTGGGAATGCAGCTAAATCTGTTCGATGCCGCAACAGAATTGCCCGCTGGGATGAATTTACTGCACGAAGGATATTTTGCCTTGGAAGCAGTGAAATTGGCAGTCGGCGCTACGCTGCTCGGCTGGTGCTACCAAAACCAAGTTTAATCAACCATAAAAATTAGGACACGGCAGTGCCGTTTCCCTACAATGAATTTAGGTAGGGAAACACCACTGCCGTTTCCTCTTATTCGGATTCTTCCGATAAATCAGATTTTGGCCACAACAAGCGCACGCCCATCACCGCAAATCCGATCGCGGCGATCGCCTTTACCAGTCGCTCCGGTAACACCTCCGCCGTACCTTGCCCAACCAAAACGCCAATTAAACTCGCAAGGAGCAACGCCGATGCCGTACCGAAAAATACAGCCCGGGGCGAATTACAACTGCTACCAAGGGCGATCGCCGCTAATTGACTTTTGTCTCCCAATTCTGACAAAAACACCGTAATAAAAGTTATTCCTAAAAGTTGCCAATCCATATTTTTTTTGAGTTATTAGTTAGCTCTTGTAGAAATCTAGGACTTATATCGTTTCCGGTTTCATCGGTATTGTTCAAATGTCCAAACAGTCAACAGTCAACAGTATTGTAGGGTGCCACGGGCCGCAGCGTTTCCCTTACCGATGGAAGCGATCGAGCTGACGCACCCTACAGGCCTAAATCCGGTTTCTGGTAATAGACAATTAACCCAGCACTTCCCAGAGCAAAACCGCCGAAATCGCTAGCAAAATCGCTCCGGCTGCTCTCTCCAAAGTTCTCGGAGCAATCCGACTAGCCAGCCACCTTCCCAGCAAAACACCCAACAAACTGGTTGCGATCAAAGCCAAACCCGCACCGGCAAAAACAATCCAAGGATTTCGAGATTCAGCCGTCATCAGCAAAATTGCTAGCTGAGTTTTGTCTCCAATTTCAGCCAAAAAAATAGTTGCAAAAGTCGAGCCAAAAATTGCCCAATGCTTCGGCTTCAGTCCTTTTTCTTCCTGACAAATATCGGAATTTACACTTACTGGAAGTTCAGCCGACTCCAGATTTAAAGCAGCACAACTCTCAGAAGTTTCTTTTTCTCTGAGTTTTTGTACTTGTACCTGTGGCGGCAAATTGGAATTTGGGGTTAGTGAGTCAGAAGCAGACAAGCTTGGCGGTACAGAATCAAGTTTCACGGGCAATGAGTGCTAAATGCTATTTATTGTTGACTTCTAGTTTTAATCTTAACTTTGTTAGTGCCTGCTTTTACCAAAGCAGGGTCATCTTTTTTTCCGAAGATTTTGACAACTAATCCCTGAAACAACTTAGCGCATCCAAATACCGATAAAAGCCCCACACTTATGGCATTCGTTTTTCGTCAAGTGCCGTAAGTTCGATCGCCCGCATCGCCCAAACCAGGTACAATAAATCCCTGTTCATTGACTATTTCGTCGATCGTTGCCGTATAAATAGTCAAACTCGGGTACTCTGCACTCAACCTCTTGAGAGCCGGAGGAGCAGCCACCACAGAAATAATCCGAATCAAGTTTGAGTCAATTCCCCGTGAAGTCAATTCCTGCATAGTCGCCACAATCGTCCCGCCAGTCGCCATCATCGGCTCACTAATAATCACCCGTGTTTCCGGGTTAAACTGCGCCGGCAATTTGTTTAAATAACAAGTTGGTTCCAACGTCTCCTCATTCCTCGCCATACCGAGGTGGTAAACCGAAGCCAGCGGTACAACAGTCTGAATTCCTTCCAGCAGTGCCAAACCTGCCCGCAAAATCGGTACCACAACTAACGGAGCTTGCGGATTAATAAATGTCGCCGGACATTCGCCTAAAGGAGTTTGTACCGTTGTTTCGACTGTCGGCAGCCAATCTCGAATTGCTTCGTAAGCCAGCCACCTTCCCAATTCTGTCATTGCAGAACGAAAAAGTACCGATGGGGTGCCTGCGTCGCGGGCGACAGCCAGCCAGTGCTTAATTAACGGATGCGGAGGAACGTAAACGCGGAGTTGCAGGGGCATTGGAAAATTGGGGGAATTTTAAGGTTTTAGGGATTTGGTGCGATCCTCGAAGAGAGCTTCGCTAACAGGCGATCGCCTGCTCCGTCAACTTATCATACCGCTGAACCGTATACAAGCCGTCCCTTAGAACCTATTTACCACTCGACTCATCTCAACTTATTGAAAAACTTTACCAATAGTATTGACATTAATTAGCAATAGTTTTATATTGATTTCAGTGTTCTCCTCTCAAAGGATCGGCAGACGGAGACAGTCGGCAATGGTAGACTGTCCCCGCATTTTTTTTCCAAAAAAAGGGATTTTTTGAAGAAAGAGTGTAGCCTGTGGAGCATAAGGCATAAGGCATGGCGCAAAAAAACATGAGCAACAAGTTAGGTTAGGGGAACAGTTAATGGGAGGCAATCCTGTAAAATTATAGAAATATTAAGATTTTTAACCTAATGTCAGCTCCTACCCAATCCCAGTTATTTTCTCCCAACTCCCGCCCGAAGGAGCAAGAATTTGATGTAATTGTCATCGGTTCCGGCATTGGCGGACTCGTCACGGCCACCCAGCTAGCCGCTAAAAAAGCCAAAGTTTTGGTACTCGAAAGCTACCTAATTCCCGGTGGTAGTGCTGGATATTTCGATCGAGAAGGCTACAGATTTGATGTCGGGGCCTCCATGATATTTGGATTCGGACAGCGCGGTACCACCAATCTCCTCACCCGCGCCCTCAAAGCAGTCAACGTCACCTTAGAAACAATTCCCGATCCAATCCAACTTCACTATCACTTACCTGGTGGCTTGGATCTAGAAGTTCCCCAGCCTTATGACAAATATTTGCAAGAACTAATTGACAGATTCCCGCACGAGCGCGCCGGAATCCAGAAATTTTACGGCGAATGCTGGAACGTCTTCAACTGCCTCAACGGGATGGAATTGCTATCCCTAGAAGAACCCGGATATCTGGTACGAGTCTTTTTTCAGAATCCTTTAGCCTGTTTGGGATTAGTAAAATATCTGCCTCAAAATACTGGCGACATCGCGCGGCGTTACATAAAAGACCCTATTTTGTTGAAATTTATCGACATGGAATGTTACTACTGGTCTGTAGTACCCGCAGATTTGACACCGATGATTAACGCCGGAATGGTATTTTCCGACAGACATTATGGCGGTATCAATTATCCCAAAGGCGGAGTCGGTCAAATTGCCCAGAAATTAGTCGAAGGATTAGAAAAATGTGGCGGGAAAATTCAATACAAAGCTAAGGCGAAAAAAATTATCACCGAAAACGGTCATGCTGTCGGAGTCGAGTTGGTCACAGGCGAAGTTTACCGGGCCAAACGAATAGTTTCTAACGCCACGCGGTGGGATACTTTCGAGAAATTGTTGCCCGCAGCAGAGATGCCCGCTAGCGAGAAGAAATGGCAGCAGCGCTATCAAAAAGCCCCCAGTTTCTTGAGTTTGCATTTGGGAGTAGAAGCAAGCGTAATCCCTGCTGGTACTACCTGTCACCATATTTTATTAGAAGATTGGGACAAAATGGAAGCACCGGAGGGAACTATTTTAGTGTCAATTCCAACACTGTTAGATCCAAGTTTAGCGCCGGAGGGATATCACATCGTTCACGCTTTTACATCGAGTTGGATGGAAGAGTGGGAAGGACTTTCGCAGCAGGAATATGAAGACAAAAAAGAAGAAGCCGGAGGGAGAATAATTGAAAGATTAGAGAATATTTTCCCCGGTTTAGATGCCGGTTTGGATTACATGGAAGTGGGGACAGCGCGATCGCACCGTCGATTTTTAGGCCGCGAAGATGGGACTTACGGGCCAATTCCGCGACAGAAGTTAATGGGTTTATTGGGAATGCCATTTAATCGAACTTCTATGCCCGGTTTGTATTGTGTGGGTGATAGTACGTTTCCGGGACAAGGTTTAAATGCGGTGGCGTTTTCGGGGTTTGCTTGCGCGCACCGAATTGCTGTAGATTTGGGTTTTTAGGAGGAGTGTGGCAACACAGGTTGCCCATTTCTAACTCAGGACTTTTTAAGTTGATCGATGCGATCGCGCAGTTTCTCCTGTTCTCGTCTATCTTTGACTTCCGCCAACATTTCCAGTGCCAACGGCGTAAGTTGGATGTCATATTCAATTGAATTTGCTTCGCCTTTCATAGTCCTAGTTTGGCTTTAGCATTTTCCCAGGAAACGGTTTTGCCTTCACCTGCTTGGGTGATGCTTTGGCGAAGTTTGGTAACGAATTCAATATCGGTGAGAATATCTAAGGTTTCGAGCAGTTCCATCAAATGGTTGTAGCTAATTACCGCCATAACGGGAACACCATCTTGAGCGATCGCGATCGGCCCATCGGTGAGTTCTTGAACTAGGTTGGGAAGCTGCTGCTGTGCTTCGGCAATGGTGAGTCGTTTAGACATGGCTGTATTGTCGAACTTTATTAAGATTATCAGGATTAAAGCAATAAGCTGTTACGCATTTAAAATAGTATTGTAGGGTGCCACGGGCCGCAGCGTTTCCCTTGCCTAGTAAGCGATCGAGCTGACGCACCCTACAGGCCTCGTTAGTGGTTTAAATGCGTAACAGCTTACTAATTTTAATTTAGCACCTAGGCCCAAATACGGCGAATCAATTAAAAACCCGGTTTCTGGAGAGAAACCGGGTTTTTAAGATGAAAATTGGCTGTTTGCATTTTTTGAATGAGTTACTGATCGTAGCTGCCGCCGACGCCGATTTGAGTATTGTAGATTTTGGCATTAGTAATGGTCATATCTTCCATTGAAGCGCCGGATACATCTACGGTGTTGATGATGGCGGCTGTGAGATTTGCCCGATCGAGGTCTGCATCATTTAAACTAGCATTAGTCAGGAAAACGGAGGTTAAGTTAGCACTCGTCAAGTTAGCGCCCGTCAAGTCAGCACCTTCGAGGTTTGCCTGAGAGAGATTTGCACCTTCCAAATTCGCTTCTCTCAAATCTGCACCAATTAAATGAGCTTCCGCCAAATTTGCCCCCGACAAGTCGCACTGAAAACATTGCCCAGTTGACAATAACTGTTTGACGTGAACAGGATTTGCAGCGCGAGCCGGGCCTGCCAACAGTAGAGGAGTAATTAAAAGAGTAGCTGCTAATAAATGGCGTTTCATAATCCCTGTTCCTCAGCAGAATGGGTGTTTAAGTTCTTCTTGTTTATATCTACAATCTTACCACGGTTATTTTCGGAAGTTGCGATCGAACTCACAGACTGGCTGTAATATTCATTGTCTTGACAACGCACAAGTAGTCTCGAAAAGCTGGCAAAACTTAATGTCACCAAAATTAACACTGCGAAAGTTAATACAGTGTCTTTTGGTAGTAAAAGTTTTTTTTGTTAGCCACGAAAGTTAACAGATGTGTATTTCGGAAGATAGATATAATTCCCGATGCGATCGATGATGCTATAAGTTAATTTTATAGCAAAAAATTGAAAACAGATACATTATTTTTAATAAAACTGTCATGAGACAGAAAATTTACACTTAAGATAAAGATACAATTATCACTTTATAGGTACAGGGAGAGCCGTCAACGACCAGATCCCTACCAAAGATCGGGGTAAATTTTTAACAAAAAATTTTCATTAGGTTTCCGCAGCGCCGTAAAAATCCACTTACTGCTTGGAAAGCAGCGCTTTTTAGGAATGTCGCAGAGGCGTACCCGCAAAAATAAATTAACTATGACAAAAAACGATTCCTCCAAGTATCTGCCGACTTTAGATCAAGTCATCGATCGTTCTGCCTTGACAGTTGCGCCTGATACCGCACTATCTGAAGTAAGTAGTTAAGCAAAATTAATTACATAATTATTTCCAAATTCTTTAAGAATTTT
>ENA-OBIO01000257-OBIO01000257.1-metagenomes-genome-assembly--contig:-NODE-257-length-32109-cov-5.8754_pt1 | contig 32109 bp, 32 predicted proteins | sample MGYA00153383_OBIO01 | MGnify analysis MGYA00153383 | reverse complement strand
AGCGCGAGAGCGCGAGCTTCACGCCGAAGCCGATCATGAACGCGCCGGCCGTCTTGCCGAGCAGCCGGCCGATGCGCGGGTTGGCGCGCAGGCGCTCGGCCAGGCGGTGCGTGAGCAGCGTGACCACGAGGCCGTAGAGAAAGGTCAGCGCCGCGATCGTCGCGGCCATCACGCCGAAGGTCGCGATGCCGGCGCGCTGTGCCGGGTCGACGAACAGCGGGAAAAAGGCCATGTAGAACACGATCGCCTTCGGGTTCAGCAAGGTGATGACGAAGGCCTGCCTGAGGTAGTGGTGCGGCGCGATCTCGAGCACCGCTTTGTCACCGGGTTTGGCGAGCACCATGCGCAACCCGAGCCACGCGAGATAAGCGGCGCCCAGCCACTGCACCGCATGGAAGGCCGGCGGGTACGCGTTCAGCAGCGCGGCGACACCAGCGACCGCCAGCCACATCAGCACCTGGTCGCCAGCGATCAAGCCGAAGGTGCAGGCGAAACCACCCCGCAGCCCGCCTTTGCCGGTGGAGGTGATCAGCGCGAGGTTTCCGGGCCCGGGGATCATCAGGAAAACGATCACGGCGATCACGAACGAAGGGTAGTCAGCAATGCCGAACATGGGCAACTCCAGAGGCGAAACACGGTGCGGGAACCGATCGTAAGCCCGCGGGGTCGCACGCTAAAATATGTATTCCCTCCACTCCGACAGCCACTGGATGAACACCATGTACCGCTGTGCGCTGGGCGCGATCGTCGCGCTCGGCTTTGTCGCTTCCGCCGCTGCGCAGTCGCGCACGTTTCCACAAAACACCCTGCGCGGTGCCGTCGTCTTTGGTGAGGACTCGGCCCTCACGCTGAACGGCAAACCAACGACGCTGACGCCCGGCTCGCGCGTGCGCAACCAACAAAACATGATCGTGCCGGCCGCAACGCTCTCAGGCGCCAAGTGGCTCGTGAACTACACGCTCGACATGGGCGGCGCGCAGGTGCGCGATGTGTGGATCCTGACCCCCGACGAAGCCGCCGTGCGCCCCTGGCCGACCACGCTCGTCGAGGCCCAAACCTGGACCTACGATTCGACGACGATGACCTGGGCCAAACCGTGAGCACCGCACAAAAAAAAGTCTTCATCAAGACTTTCGGTTGCCAGATGAACGAGTACGACTCGAACAAGATGGCCGACGTGCTGCACGCTGCGCAAGGTTACGAGCCGACGAGCAACGTCGACGAGGCCGACCTGATCCTGTTCAACACCTGCTCGGTGCGCGAGAAGGCGCAAGAGAAAGTGTTCAGCGACCTCGGCCGCGTCAAGCACCTGAAGGCCAAAGGCGTGCTGATCGGTGTGGGCGGCTGCGTCGCCAGCCAGGAGGGCGCGGAAATCATCGCGCGCGCGCCGTATGTCGATCTGGTGTTCGGCCCGCAAACGCTGCACCGCCTGCCTCAAATGCTCGATGCACGCGCGAAGCAAATGCGCCCGCAGGTCGACATCAGCTTTCCCGAAATCGAGAAGTTCGATCACCTGCCGCCGGCGCGCGTCAGCGGTGCGACCGCGTTCGTTTCGATCATGGAAGGCTGCTCGAAATACTGCAGCTACTGCGTCGTGCCGTATACGCGCGGCGAAGAGGTCTCGCGGCCGTTCGACGACGTGCTGGTCGAGGTGGCCGGCCTTGCCGATCAGGGCGTGAAGGAAGTGACGCTGCTGGGCCAGAACGTGAACGCGTACCGCGGAATCATGGGTCAAACATCGAACATCGCCGACCTCGCGTTGCTGCTCGAATACGTGGCTGAAATTCCCGGCATCGCGCGCATCCGCTACACCACCAGCCACCCGAACGAATTCACGCAGCGCCTGATAGACGCCTACGCGAAGCTGCCGCAACTCGTGAGCCATTTGCATTTGCCGGTGCAGCACGCTGCCGACCGCATCCTGATGGCAATGAAGCGCGGCTACACGGCGATCGAATACAAGAGCACGGTGCGCAAGCTGCGCGCGGTGCGGCCGGGCATCAGCTTGTCGAGCGACTTCATCGTCGGTTTTCCGGGCGAAACCGAGGTCGATTTCGATCAGATGATGAAGCTGATCGACGACGTGGGCTTCGACGACAGCTTCAGCTTCGTCTACAGCCCGCGCCCGGGTACGCCGGCCGCGAACCTCGCCGATGCCACGCCGCAGATCGACAAGATGAAGCGCCTGTACCGGCTGCAAAAAGCGATCACCGAAAGCGCCCGCTCGATCAGTGACTCCAAGCTCGGCACGGTGCAGCGGCTGCTGGTCGAAGGCCCGTCGCGCAAAGACCCTGCCGAGCTGAGCGGCCGCACCGAATGCAACCGCATGGTGAGCTTTCAGGGTGGGCCGAACTCGGCGCGCCTGACCGGCCAGATGGTCGACGTGACCATCACCGAGGTCAACTCGCACTCGCTGCGCGGCGAGGTGCTGCAGCGCGAAGCGGTCGACGCCTGAGCTTGCGAATCAACGCCTGAGCGGGCCGAAGCCAACGGCCCACAACGTCAACCCACAGACTCCGACCATCGCGGCGTAGGTCGCCATCTTGCCGTCGTGACCGAAGGCGATCAGCCCGGCTACCAGCACCAGCGCGCAGCCGGCCGTCGCCCATGACGCGAGCCGTGTCCAGCGCACGGGCTTGAGCTCACGCCGCCACAGCAGTTTCGTGAACGCGGCGGTGAGCAACCCCGCGCCGAGGGCGGGCGCGAAGAAATTCAGCAAATGCCAAATGGCGTCTATCGGGCCCAATCGTGTCTTTCTCGATGTGCAAGGCCACTGACGAAGGTCAAGCGCGCGGGCACGCAGCAGATTTTATAATTCGGAAAATGACTGTCTTTGCCCTCGGCCTGAACCACACCACTGCGCCGCTCGATTTGCGCGGCCGGTTCGCGTTCGCGCCGGAGCAGCTGGCGCCGACCCTGCAGGCGTTTCGCGAGCGCCTGCAGCGCGTCAGCGAGGTGGCGATCGTCTCGACCTGCAACCGCACCGAGTTGTATGTCGGCGCCAACCCGGGGCTCGTCATACCGGCGGTCGACTGGCTCGCTGATGTCGGCGGCGTTTCGGCGCACACCTTGCGCGAGCACTCGTACCTGCTCGAAGGCGGCGCCGCGGCGCGGCATGCGTTTCGCGTCGCCAGCGGGCTCGATTCGATGGTGCTCGGCGAGCCGCAAATACTCGGCCAGCTGAAGCTTGCGGTGCGCGAGGCCGAGACCGCTGGCACGCTCGGCGGCTCGCTGCACCAGATGTTCCAGCGTTCGTTCTCGGTCGCCAAGGAGGTGCGCAGCTCGACCGAGATCGGCGCGCACTCGATCAGCATGGCCGCGGCCGCGGTGCGGCTCGCGTCGCAACTCTTCGAAGACCTGAGCGAGACCAAGGTGCTGTTCGTCGGCGCCGGTGAAATGATCGAACTCGTCGCAACGCACTTTGCAGCGCGCAACCCGCGCGCGGTCGCGGTCGCGAATCGCACGCTGGAGCGTGGCGAAAAACTCGCCGGCCGCTTCGGCGCCGAGGCGATGCGGCTGGCCGATTTGCCCGCACGCCTGGCCGAGTTCGACATCGTGATCTCTTGCACCGCGAGCAGCTTGCCGATCATCGGCCTGGGCGCCGTGGAACGCGCGTTGAAGCTGCGCCGCAAGCGCCCGATGTTCATGGTCGACCTGGCGGTGCCGCGCGACATCGAGCCCGAAGTGGCGCGGTTGTCCGACGTGTACCTCTACACCGTCGACGACCTCTCCACGCTGGTGCAGACCGCCGGCGAGAAGCGCCAGGCCGCCGTCGCGCAGGCCGAGGCGATCATCGAAACTGGCGTGCAGAGCTTCGTGCACTGGCTCGATCAGCGCGGCTCGGTGCCGTTGATCCAGGCGCTGCACACGCAGGCCGACGACTGGCGCGCGACCGAGATTTCGCGCGCCCGCAAGATGCTCGCGAAGGGCGAGAGCGTCGAATCGGTGCTCGAAGCGCTCTCGCGTGGGCTCACGCAAAAAATGCTGCATGGCACGCTCGCCGAATTGCATGCGGCCGATGGCGAGCACCGCGCGGAGCTCGCACAAACGGTGTCGAAGTTGTTCCTGCGCCAGAGCGCCCGGCCGCCGGTCGACGACGCGCGTTAGCGGCGACCTCGCTCGCCGCTCGCAGCGCGCCATTGCGCCGCTGCGCCTTCGCTGGTTTGAGCACCGACATTGGTGCCGATTCTTGTACCGATCCCCGCATGAAAGATTCCCTCCGCCAACAGTTCGAGCGCCTCGCGCTTCGCCTGAACGAGCTCGACGCGACGCTCGCCGACCCGACGCTCGCAAGCGACATGAAGCGCTACCGCGCGCTCGGGCGCGAGCACGCCGAGGTGCATGGGCTGGTGCAACGCTTTCGGCGCTTCGAGCAGCGCGAGCGTGACCTGGCCGATGCGCAAGCGATGCTGACTGAATCCGCAGCCGTGCCCGACATGGCCGAGATGGCCCGGCAAGAAATTACCGAAGCGCGGACAGATGTCGAGCGCCTGGCCTTGGATCTGCAGACGGCGCTGCTGCCACGTGACCCCGACGACGCGCGCAATGCGTTCGTCGAAATCCGCGCTGGCACCGGCGGCGACGAATCCGCGCTGTTTGCCGGTGACCTCGCGCGCATGTACCTGCGACACTGCGAGCGCCGCGGCTGGAAGTCCGAGCTGATGAGCGAAAGCGCGAGCGACCTCGGCGGCTACAAAGAGGTGGTGATCCGCATCGAGGGCGACGACGTGTACGCGCGGCTCAAGTTCGAATCGGGCGGCCATCGCGTGCAGCGCGTGCCGGTGACCGAAACGCAGGGCCGCGTTCACAGCAGCGCCTGCACCGTGGCTGTGCTGCCGGAGGCGGACGAAGCGGACGAGGTCACGCTGAACCCGGCCGAGTTGCGCATCGATACGTTCAGAGCCAGTGGCGCCGGCGGCCAGCACGTCAACAAGACCGACAGCGCGATCCGCATCACCCACCTGCCGACCGGCCTCGTCGCCGAGTGCCAGGACGACCGCTCGCAGCACCGCAACAAGGCCAAGGCGATGGCGGTGCTGACCGCACGCCTGCGCGACAAGGACCGCAACGAACGCGCCGCCAAAGATGCCGCCACTCGCAAGGGCCTGATCGGCAGCGGCGACCGCAGCGACCGCATCCGCACCTACAACTACGCGCAGGGGCGGTTGACCGATCACCGCATCAACCTGACGCTGTACAAGCTGCAACTCATCCTCGACGGCGACCTCGACGACGTGACCGCTGCGTTGCAAGCCGCGCGCGCGGCCGAGCAGTTGGCGGCACTCGAAAGTGGCGATGCATGAGCGGTGAGCTCACGGTTGCCGGCGCGCTCGGTGACGCGAAGGCAGCCGGCCTCGACCGGCTCGATGCGCAGTTGCTGCTTGTGCATGTGCTCACGCAGCCGCGCACCTGGCTGTTCGCACACGACGACGCGGCGCTCGATGCCACGCAGCGCCAGGCATTCGGCGCGCTGTGCGTTCGGCGCACCGCTGGTGAGCCGCTGGCCTACCTCGTCGGCGAGAAAGCGTTTCACGGCCTCGTGCTGCAAGTCGACGCGAACGTGCTGGTGCCGCGGCCCGACACCGAAGTGCTGGTCGACTGGGCGATCGAACTGCTGGCGGGTGCCGACGCGGGCGCAAAGCAAGCGCGTGTCGTCGACCTGGGCACCGGCAGCGGCGCGATCGCGCTGGCGGTCAAGCACGCATGCTCTGGGGCGTCGGTGCTCGCCACCGACATCAGCGAAGCCGCTCTTTCAATCGCGCGCGCGAACGCGAAGCGCCTCGGGCTCGACGTGGCGATGCAGCCAGGTGCCTGGTGGCAAGCCCTCGACGGCCAGCGCTTCGACCTTGTCCTCAGCAACCCGCCCTACATCGCCGGCGGCGACCCGCACCTCGCCGCGCTGCGACACGAACCCCTGCTCGCGCTCACGCCGGGTGGCGACGGGCTCGACGCGCTGCGCGAGATCGCAGCCCGGGCAAACGAGCACCTCGCGCCGGGTGGCTGGCTGCTGCTCGAGCACGGCTGGGACCAGGCCGATGCGGTGACCTCGCTGCTGCGCGCGCAAGGCTTCGTCGATATCCAAACCAGGCGCGACCTCGGCAGGCAGCCGCGCTGCACCGGCGGGAAGCGCCAGCCCGTCGGGTCGTGACACACGACACGGCCAACACCCGGGTCGGGGGACAGTGGCCGCTGCAATGGCAACACGTCACGCAAGCAACGGCGTAAAGTGAAGGGGCGGTGCAGGCGGTTTCTGACGGGCCTTCCACCGCGGTCCCGGAACCTGTTGTCGAAAGGAACCTGCGATGCGCAAGACCGCGTGGATGCTTGCCGGGGCACTTGCTGCCCTGCCCTTGTCGCCTGCGATGGCGGCCGATGGTGATGGCCTGAAGGCTGGCTCGACCCCGATGCCCTGGGCGCGCTGGCAAGGCCGGCTCTCGCTGGTCACCGCCACCGACCCGTGGCGCCTCGGCGTCGAGGGCCCGGCGACCAAGCTCAGCAGCGCGAGTTTGATGGGCGACTACTACTTCGCCCGCTCGCTCGTCGGCCCGGCTCAACTCGGCGGCCTGCGAGCCACAAGCGGCCTGATCTTCGGCCCGCGCAGCGCACCGAGCGTCGGCCAACCCGGGTGGGCGAACGGCAGCGCAATCAGCATCGGCAGCCGTTCGAAAGGCCGTGCACCGATGCCCTCCACCAACGACGGCGCGAACGACACCGCGACCCTGCCTTACGTGGGCATCGGCTACACGGGCCTGTCGCCTCGCAACGGCTGGGGCATCAGCGCCGACCTCGGGCTGATCGCGAAGAGCCCGGCCGGCGCCGTGCGCGTCGGCGCCGGCCAGAGTCTGGACGATCTGGTTCGCGACATGCGGATGACGCCGTTGCTGCAGCTCGGGGTCTCGTACACGTTTTGAGCCGGGTCGATCAACGGGGCCTTGGCGTCATCGACACAAACCTCTGACCGCATTGCCGTATAAAGTTGGGGACTCTTCATTATCACGAGCCCGACCACCATGAGTGACGTCCAAAAACGCATCGACGACATCGTCAAAGGCCACCGCGTGGTGCTCTTCATGAAGGGCACCGCACAGTTTCCACAGTGCGGTTTTTCGGGCCGCGCGATCCAGGTGTTGAAGGCTTGCGGCGCGACCGACCTGACAACCGTCAACGTGTTCGAGGACGAAGACATCCGCCAAGGCATCAAAGATTACGCGCAGTGGCCGACAATTCCTCAGCTCTATGTCAACGGCGAGTTCGTCGGCGGCTCCGACATCATGATGGAGATGTACGAGGCCGGTGAACTGCAACCGTTGCTGACCGCCGCTTGAGTTCACACGCATCCCGCCGCGTCATCGTCGGCGTCACCGGTGCGACCGGCGCGGTCTACGCGGTGCGGTTGCTGGGGCGGCTGAAATCCGCCGGTACCGAGACGCACCTGGTCGCGAGCCCGGCCGGCGTGCTTAACGTGCACCACGAACTCGGCCTGAGTCGCCCGGCGCTCGAAGCGCTCGCCGACCATGCCTACAACCCGGCCGATGTGGGCGCCGCGATCGCCAGCGGCTCGTTCACGACCGACGCGATGGTGGTCGTGCCCTGCTCGATGCGCACGCTCGCCGCGGTCGCGCATGGCCTGTCCGACAACCTGCTGACCCGCGCTGCCGATGTGGTTCTGAAGGAGCGCCGCCGCCTCGTGCTGATGGTGCGGGAGACGCCGTTCAACCTGGCTCACCTGCGCAACATGACCGCCGTGACCGAAATGGGCGGCGTGATCTTCCCGCCGCTGCCGGCGTTCTACCACCGGCCGAAGACCATCGACGAGATGGTTGACGACACGGTCGAGCGCGTGCTGTCGCTGCTCGGCGTGCAAGGCGCCGCGCCGAAGTCCTGGTCGGGCTTGTAGGCCTGGCTTCGCAGGCCGAGCCTGCGGGCCGAGCTTGTCGACTTGAACTAGCCAACCGTCGGCTTGTAGAGCCACAAGCGCTGCGACGCGAACACGGCGTTCGGATACTCCGGCCGGCCACGGCTGCCGTTGTAGCGGCCGAGCGCCATGTAGAGGTCGCCGCGCTCGCGGTCGAGGTAGTGGCGCAGGATCACGCAGCCGAAGCGCAGGTTGGTCTGCATGTGGAACAGCCGCGCCGGATCGCCATCGCCAATCAGTCGCGCCCAGAACGGCATCACCTGCGTGTAGCCGCGCGCACCGGCACTGCTGATGGCATAGCGCCGAAACCCGCTCTCGACCTGAATCAACCCGAGCAGCAAGGCCGGCTCCAGCCCGGCGCGCGTGCTTTCATACCAGGCGGCCTCCAAAAAGTCGACACGACGCAGGTGCTCGGTTTCTCGCTTTTTGAGTCGGTTGCTCATGTCGCCGAGCCAGCGCAGGTAGGCCAGGCGGGCATCCATCGTGTCGAACTGCGGTTTCGGCGGCGCGGCATCACTAACCGCTGCAGCAAGCGCCGAGCGCACCGCGTTCGCGAGCGGTTCTTCGACCTGCGTGCCAGCACAGGCTCGCGTCGGCACGACCGCATTCAACGCCGCAAGCGGGCTCAGCACGGCCGCGGCAGTCAGGCTGCGCCGCGCTCTCCCTTGTCGGGAGAGAGCGCCGTTCATGCGACGAGCTTGGCCTTCAACGCGGGCAGCAACTCGGCAATGGCGATCGAGGTTGCCTGCGTGTCGCGGCGGCCCTGGTACTCGGCCTTCCCCTCTTTCAAGCCGCGGTCCGAGAGCACCACACGGTGCGGCACGCCGACGAGTTCCCAGTCGGCGAACATTGCCCCGGGGCGCTCGCCCCGGTCGTCGAGCATTGCGTCGACGCCGGCGCGTTCCAGGTCGTCGTGGAGCTGGTCGGCAGCGGCTTTCACGTCGGCCGAGCGGTCGTAGCCGATCGGGCAGATCACCACCGTGAACGGCGCGATCGCGGTCGGCCAGACGATGCCGCGTTCATCGAAATTCTGTTCGATCGCGGCGCCGAGGATGCGCGTGACGCCGATGCCGTAGCAACCCATTTGCATCAGCTGCGGCTTGCCGGCTTCGTCGAGGTAGTTGGCATTCATCTTCTCGCTGTAGTACGAGCCGAGCAGGAACACGTGGCCGACCTCGATACCGCGCTGGATCGCGAGCGCGCCATTGCCGTCGGGCGAAGGGTCGCCTGCGACGACGTTGCGGATGTCGGCGACGACATCGGGCTCGGGCAGGTCACGGCCCCAGTTGACGCCGGTGAAGTGGAAGTCGACCTCGTTCGCGCCGCAGACGAAGTCGCTCATCGCGCTGACGGTGCGATCGGCGATGACCGTGACCGGCTGCCGCTCTGCGCCATTCGGCTCGATCGGCCCGAGGTAGCCGGGCTTGCAGCCGAACTGCGCGTCGATCTCGGCAGGGGTCGCGAAGCGAAAACCGTCGTTCAGGCCGGGCACCTTGCTCGCCTTGATCTCGTTGAGCGAATGGTCCCCGCGCACTAGCAGCAGCCACAGTGTTACTTGCCCGAAATCGACACGCTCGGTCTTTCCCTCTGTTGCCAGCACGATGCATTTCACGGTCTTCTGAAGCGGCACGCCGAGCAACGCTGCCACGTCATCGCAGGTCGCCTTGCCCGGTGTCGCCGTCTTCAACAGTGCCGCGCTCGGCGCCGCGCGCGGCGTGCCTGGCGCAACGGCCTCGGCCATCTCGATATTGGCCGCGTAGTCGGATGTCGGGCAGTACACGATCGCGTCCTCGCCGGTGTCGGCAATGACCTGGAATTCGTGCGAACGCACGCCGCCGATCGAACCGTTGTCGGCCGCGACCGCGCGAAAGGTCAGGCCCATGCGCTCGAAAATGCGCGTGTAGGCGGCAAACATGATGTCGTAGCTCTTGCTCGCGGATTCGACGTCGCGATCGAACGAGTAAGCGTCTTTCATCGTGAACTCTCGCCCCCGCATCACGCCGAAGCGCGGCCGTCGCTCGTCGCGAAACTTTGTCTGGATGTGGTAAAAATTCCGTGGCAGCGTGCGGTAGCTGCGCAGCTCTTGCCGTGCGATGTCGGTGATGACTTCTTCGCTGGTCGGCTGGATCACGAAATCGCGGTCGTGGCGGTCTTTGATCCGCAGCAACTCGGGGCCGTACTTCTGAAACCGGCCGGTCTCTTGCCAGAGCTCGGCTGGCTGCACGACCGGCATTAGAAGTTCGATAGCACCGGCGCGGTTCATCTCTTCGCGAACGATGTTCTCGACCTTGCGGATCACGCGCAGCCCCATCGGCATGTAGCTGTAGATGCCTGCGCCAAGCCGCTTGATGAAGCCCGCGCGCATCATCAACTTGTGGCTCGCGACCTCTGCGTCGGCGGGCGCTTCTTTGAGCGTGGAGATGAAGAACCGGGAAGCTTTCATGCGGCGTGCTGTGGCGTTGGGCGTGAACGGTGGAGCGGCTGTGCGCGGCACCGGCGGGGCTGGCGAAACTCGCTCGTGCGCTGAGGGAAACCGCAGGGGTTAAATCCCGTCACACCGGTGTAATAATGAATTCAACGAATAAATCGGGGTTGATTATGCTCGACCGTGAAGGGTTCAGACCCAACGTCGGCATCGTCCTGCTCAACCAGAGAAACCAGGTGTTTTGGGGCAAGCGCATCCGCACTCACTCCTGGCAGTTCCCGCAAGGGGGCATCAAATACGGCGAGACGCCCGAGCAGGCGATGTTCCGCGAACTCCATGAAGAAGTCGGCCTCGTGCCCGAGCATGTGCGCATCGTCGCGCGCACACGCGACTGGCTTCGCTACGAGGTGCCGGATCACTTCATCCGGCGCGACGCGCGCGGCCACTACCGCGGTCAAAAGCAGATCTGGTTTTTGTTGCAGCTCGTCGGCCGCGACAGTGACATGAACCTGCGCGCGACCGACCACCCCGAGTTCGATGCCTGGCGCTGGAACGAATACTGGGTACCGCTCGAGCTCGTGATCGAGTTCAAGCGCGACGTGTACCAAATGGCGTTGACCGAGCTCGCGCGTTTCCTGCCGCGCGGCACGCATCACAACCGATATCTACGTTCGGGGATGCGGCCGCACCACCGGGATGATGGTCAAATGTATTTCGACGAGCCGCATCACGAAGTCGGGCTCCTCCCACCGGTCGACATGCCGGCGCCACCGGAGAAACTGGCAGACTGAACTCACACGGGTTCGGGCCCGGCCACACACAGACGTGAGTCGTGGCTACACCAGCACCAAATTGTCGCGGTGAATCAGCTCCGGCTCGGCTGTGTAGCCGAGCAGCCTTTCGAATTCGCTCGACGGCTTGCGCGCGATCAACCGGGCTTCGCTGCTGCCGTAGTTCGAGAGGCCGCGTGCGAGTTCGGCGCCGTTCAAGCCACGCACGGCGATGACGTCACCGCGGTGAAATTCGCCCTGCACATCGGTCACGCCGATCGGCAGCAGGCTCTTGCCTTCGTCGCGCACCTTGCGAGCGGCGCCTTCATCGACCACGACTGCGCCACGCAGCTGAAGGTGGTCGACCATCCATTGCTTGCGCGCCGCGAGCTTGTGCGTGGGCGCGATCAACGCAGTGCCGATCGCTTCACCGTGGGCGAGCCGAATCAACACGTCCACCTCGCGCCCGTGAGCGATCACGGTGCTCGTGCCACTGCTCGCAGCGCGCTTGGCCGCGAGAATTTTTGTCAACATGCCGCCGCGGCCCAAGCTCGATCCGGCGCCGCCTGCCATGCGCTCGAGTTCAGGCGAACCGGCTTTGGCCTCGCTGATGAATTGCGCGTCGGGTTCCTTGCGCGGATCGCCCGAGTACAGACCACGCTGGTCGGTCAGGATCACCAGCGCATCGGCATCGACCAAGTTGGCGACCAGCGCGCCAAGCGTGTCGTTGTCGCCAAACTTGATCTCGTCGACGACGACCGTGTCGTTCTCGTTGATCACAGGGATGACCTTGTGCGAGAGCAAAGTCAGCAGCGTCGAGCGCGCGTTCAGGTAGCGTTCTCGATCGGCCAGATCGGCATGAGTCAGCAGCACCTGCGCGCTGCCCATGCCGTACTCGCGCAGCTTGGATTCGTAGATTTGCGCCAGGCCCATCTGCCCCACGGCGGCGGCCGCTTGCAGCTCGTGAACTTCCCGGGGCCGCACCGACCACCCCAAGCGCTTCATGCCCTCGGCGATCGCGCCGCTCGACACCATCACGATCTCGCGGCCCTCGCCCGCCAGCACCGCCATCTGCCGGCACCAGTTGCCGACCGCTTCAGCGTCGACGCCGCGACCTTCGTTCGTCACCAGACTGGAGCCGACCTTGACCACGATCCGCCGCGCGCGCTCGAGCGCCGCGCTCATGGCGTCGAGGTGGCGGGCGCCTCGTCGAAGCGCGGATCGGGGTCGTCCGGCACCACGTTTTTCAGCGAAGCCACATGCTTGTAGATCGCGCGGATCAGCGGCTCACAGCCCTCGCGCGTGAGCGCTGAAATCTGGAACACCGGACCCTTCCACTTGAAGCGCTTGACGAAGTCCTTCGCGCGCTTCTCGCGTTCTTCGACCGGCACCATGTCGATCTTGTTGAGCACGAGCCAGCGCGGCTTGTCGTGAAGCGACTGGTCGTACTTCTTCAACTCGTCGACGATCGCGTTGGCTTGCGCGACCGGGTCGACCGCGTCATCAAAGGGCGCGAAATCGACGAGGTGCAGCAGCAAGTGCGTGCGCTGGAGGTGTCGCAAGAACAGGTGACCCAGCCCTGCGCCCTCGGATGCACCTTCGATCAATCCCGGAATGTCGGCGACCACGAAGCTCTGCTCCGGCGCAACGCGCACGACGCCGAGGTTCGGGTGCAAGGTGGTGAACGGGTAGTCGGCAATCTTCGGCCGCGCGTTCGAAATGGCAGTGATCAGCGACGACTTGCCGGCATTCGGCATACCAAGCAGGCCGACATCGGCAAGCACCTTCAATTCCAGCTTCAGTTTCTTTTGCTCGCCAGGCCAGCCTGGCGTTTTCTGGCGCGGCGCGCGGTTCGTGCTGGTCTTGAAATGCAGGTTGCCGAAGCCACCGTCACCACCCTTGACGATCAGCATTTTTTCTTCGGGCACCAGCAGTTCTGCGACCACCTGGTTGGTCTCGGTGTCGCTGATCACTGTGCCCATCGGCATGCGCATCACGATGTCTTCGGCGGCGGCGCCGTACTGGTCGGAGCCGCGCCCGTTCTCACCGCGGCGGCCCTCGTGGCGGCGCGCATAGCGGAAGTCGATCAGCGTGTTTAGGTTGCGGTCGCCGACCGCGTAGACGCTGCCGCCCTTGCCGCCGTCGCCGCCGTTCGGACCGCCGAACGGCAAGAACTTCTCGCGCCGAAAGCTCATGCAGCCATTGCCGCCGTCACCGGCGACGACATCGATGGTCGCTTCGTCAACAAATTTCATGGTCTTGATTCGGGTAGAGGCCTGATATTACGGCGTCGCCAGAAAGACCAAAGCCCCGGCAGGCCGGGGCTTTGGTGTAGGTCAGCCGCCGCTCGCGCGACGATCGGCCGATCAGAATGCCGTGACAAACACCGTCTGGCGATTGCGCGGGCCTTTGATGGCGTAACTCACCTGACCGTCGACCAGCGCGAACAACGTGTGGTCCTTGCCGACGCCGACATTCGTACCGGCGTGAAACTTGGTGCCACGTTGGCGCACGATGATCGAGCCGGCCGGAATCTTCTGGCCGCCGAACACCTTGACGCCGAGCATCTTCGGTTGGGAGTCGCGGCCATTCCGTGTGGAACCGCCGCCCTTTTTCTGTGCCATGGTTCTTGCTCCTTACGCGTTCACCGCACCGATTTGGATCTCGGTGTAGTTTTGGCGATGACCCTGCCGCTTTTGGTAGTGTTTACGACGGCGCATCTTGAAAATGCGCACCTTGTCATGCCTGCCATGAGCCAACACGGTGGCTACCACGCTTGCGCCCGTTACCAAAGGAGTCCCGACTGTCAAGTCAGCGCCGGCACCGATGGCCAACACTTGGTCGATCGTGATCTCTTGGCCAACATCCGCAGCAATCTGTTCTATTTTGATCTTTTCGCCGGAAACAACCTTGTATTGTTTACCGCCGGTTTTTATGACCGCGTACATATCAGCCCTTTCGAAGTTCACCGTAGCCTTGGGTCAAACCCGTCGCGGAACGGCTTTACAAGGCAAGCAAAGCCAAGAATTATAGCACGCGGGTGGCCCATAACCACTAAACGCCGTCGGCCCCACTCGCACTCGGCACACTTTCTATAATCAACCGGTATCCGACGAGCCTAGCGTGCACACCAACTCTCTCATCTCCGAAGCGCCAACCGCAGACATCTCTGCCTTCAGCGCAGCAGCTCTGATGTCCAGCGACATGCGTGAAGTCGACAGCGTGATCCGGCACCGTCTCGCATCCGATGTGGTGATGATCAACCAGATCGCGGACTACATCATCAGCGCCGGAGGCAAGCGAATCCGGCCGATGCTGGTGCTGTTGTTTTCCAATGCACTGGGTTTTGCAGGCCGCGAGCGTTTCGAGCTCGCCGCGACGGTCGAGTTCATCCACACAGCCACGCTTCTTCACGACGACGTGGTGGACGAGTCCGCACTGAGGCGCGGCCGCCAGACCGCCAATGCGCTGTTCGGCAATGCCGCAAGCGTGTTGGTCGGCGACTTTGTTTATTCCCGCGCCTTTCAGATGATGGTGTCGGTGAACCGCATGCGGGTGCTCGAGGTGCTGGCCGACGCGACCAACGTGATCGCCGAGGGTGAGGTGCTGCAGTTGATGAACATGCACGATCCCGATCTTTCGGTAGACGACTATTTGCGCGTGATCCGCTTCAAAACTGCCAAGTTGTTCGAGGCAAGCGCACGCATCGGCGCGGTGCTGGCCGACGCAGCGCCTGCGGTAGAGGAGTCGTGTGCGACATACGGCCGTTCGCTCGGTACGGCGTTTCAGCTGATCGATGACCTGCTCGACTATGAAGGCGCAACAGAGCAACTCGGCAAAAACGTCGGCGATGACTTGCGAGAGGGCAAGCCGACGCTGCCGCTGCTGCTCGCGATGGAGCGCGGCAGCGCCTCTGACCGCAGCTTGATTCGCCATGCGATCGAGCACGGCGAGGTGGACCGGCTGCCGGAAATCGTCGAGATCGTGCGCCGCACCGGGGCGATCGCAGCCACGCGGGACGCAGCCCGCGCCGAAGCCGACAAGGCGGCACAGGGGCTCGGCGTGCTCCCCGAGTCGGCCCACCGTGCGGCTCTGCTAGACTTATGCTTCAAGTCTGTTGAACGCTCTTCGTGAGTCGTTCTAAGATGGCTCTGCATTTCGGCCAGCCAATTTTCGGGGTGTAGCTTAGCCTGGTAGAGCGCTACGTTCGGGACGTAGAGGCCGGAGGTTCGAATCCTCTCACCCCGACCAAAAATCCTTTACCGCTTCGTCTGACTCGAACCACGCATACGTTGTGCGCCCGGTGGGATCGTGTTCGCCTGATAAGAGTTGCCGGTGGTCTAAGTGCCTTTTTTGCACAACGCGTGCTAATCTGTTGTTTTTCCACGCATCTGTTGCTTGTGTCGTCTGCTTTGGCAGGCCAAAGAGGATGGACCAGACCCACCGATTCAGCCTGTTTCAATTGCCCGGGAATCCCCGTGAATTGTTGGCCTGAACAGCTGTAGGGCGCGTTTACAGTCTTTAACAGATCAGGGATGATCCCTAGTTCAAGAAGCATGGATTGAACCAGCGAACCGTGGACACATTGGCAGAAGCTCCGCACTCAGCGCTTTCCGGCGTTGCACGGGTGCTCGTGCACGCCGGCAAGCTCAACGCAAAGATTGCGGAAGACTTGGTTCGCAGCGCCAAAGACAAGCGCAACAGTTTTGTTGCGTCGGTCATCGCGGCGGGCGCGGTGTCCCCGGCCGATCTCGCTCACACGCTGTCAAACGCACTCGCGCTGCCTTTGCTCGACCTCTCCGCGGTCGACGCGCAGAAACTGCCGCGCAACGTGATCGACGGCAAGCTCGCCGCGCAGTACCAGGTCGTTGTGCTCGGCAAGCGTGGCAACCGGCTGTTCATCGGTGGCGCCGACCCGACCGACCAGGAGGCCGTTGAGCGCATCAAGTTTGCCACGCAGCTTTCGCCCGAGTGGGTGATCGTCGAGCACGACAAGCTGGCCAAGATGCTCGAGGCCAGCGGCGTAAGTGCGAGCGAATCGCTCGAGGCCTTGGCCTCAGGCGATTTCGAGTTCGACGTCACCGACGACGTCACGAGCCCGCAAGAATCGAACGAGGCCACGTCCGATGTCGAAGACGCCCCGGTCGTTCGGTTCTTGCAGAAGATGTTGATCGACGCGATCAACATGCGTGCGTCCGACCTGCACTTCGAGCCCTACGAATACCACTACCGTGTGCGCTTTCGCGTCGACGGCGAGTTGCGCGAGATCACGCAGCCACCGATCGCGATCAAGGACAAACTCTCGTCGCGCATCAAGGTGATCTCGCGGCTCGACATCGCCGAAAAGCGCGTGCCGCAAGACGGCCGCATGAAGCTGAAGTTTGGCGCGAAAGCGATCGACTTTCGGGTCAGCACCTTGCCCACGCTGTTCGGCGAAAAGATCGTGATCCGGATTCTCGACCCGAGCAGTGCGAAGGTCGGCATCGAGGCACTTGGCTACGAGAAGATCGAGAAAGACCGGTTGCTAAAGATCATCCAGCGCCCCTACGGCATGGTGCTCGTGACGGGCCCGACCGGCAGCGGCAAGACCGTGTCGCTCTACACCTGCCTGAACATCCTGAATCAGCCGGGCGTGAACATCGCGACCGTCGAAGACCCGGCAGAAATTAACCTGCCGGGCGTCAACCAGGTCAACGTGAACGACAAGGCCGGGCTGAATTTTGCTGTCGCGCTGAAATCGTTCCTGCGCCAAGACCCGGACATCATCATGGTCGGCGAGATCCGCGACCTGGAAACTGCCGACATCGCGATCAAGGCCGCGCAAACCGGCCACATGGTGATGTCGACGCTGCACACGAACGACGCGCCGACCACGCTGACCCGGCTGCTTAACATGGGTGTGGCGCCGTTCAACATCGCGTCGAGCATCTTGTTGATCACCGCCCAGCGCCTGGCGCGCAAGCTGTGCGAAACCTGCAAAGCACAGGCCGATTACCCGCGCGAAGCGATGCTGAAGGCGGGCTTTGCCGATCACGAGCTCGACGGCACATGGCGACCGTACCGCGCGGTCGGCTGCTCGGCCTGCAACAACGGCTACAAGGGGCGGGTCGGCATCTACCAAGTGATGCCGGTCACCGAAGAAATTCAAAAGATCATCCTGAATGAGGGCACCTCGATGGACATCGCCACGCAGGCGCAGCGCGAAGGCGTTCGCGACCTGCGCCAGTCGGGTCTGATCAAGGTGCGCTCGGGCGTGACGACGCTCGAAGAAGTGATCTCGGTCACGAACGAGTAAGCGCAACGCACAAACCAGCAGAGCAGAGAACACAACAACCATCGAAGGGACGGGGAAGCGATTTCCCGAAAGGTCACCATGGCGACTGCAACGGCCGCGAGAAACCTCAAAGAACTTGTCTTCGAGTGGGAAGGCAAGGACAAGAACGGCAAGATCGTGCGTGGCGAGATGCGCGCTGGTGGCGAGGCCGTGGTCGGCGCGAGCCTGCGACGGCAAGGCATCCTGGTCAACAAGGTAAAGAAGCGCCGCATGAGCGGCGGCAAGGCGATCAAGCAAAAAGACATCGCCATCTTCACCCGTCAGCTCACCACGATGATGCGTGCCGGCGTGCCGCTCATCCAGGCCTTCGACATCGTCGCGCGCGGCAGCACGAACCCCCGCATGACGCGCCTGCTGACCGACATCCGCAGCGATGTCGAGACCGGCACCAGCCTGTCGTCGGCCTTTCGCAAACACCCGCTGCACTTCGACGCGCTGTATTGCAATCTGGTCGAGGCTGGCGAGGCCGGCGGTATCCTGGAGCAACTGCTTGATCGCTTGGCGATCTACCAGGAAAAGACAATGGCGATCAAAAACAAGATCAAGTCGGCCTTGATCTACCCGGTGGCGGTGCTGGTGGTCGCGTTCGTCGTGCTCGCCGTCATCATGATCTTCGTGATTCCGGCGTTCAAAGACGTCTTCAGCTCCTTCGGCGCCGACCTGCCCGCACCGACCCTGGTCGTGATCGCGTTGTCGGAGTTCTTCGTCAAGTTCTGGTGGCTGATTTTCGGCGTGCTCGGCGGCGGCACCTACTTCTTCCTGCAGTCGTGGAAACGATCGGTGAAGATGCAGAAGTTCATGGACCGCCTGTTGCTGCGCGTGCCGGTCTTCGGTGATCTGGTCAACAAGTCGTCGATCGCACGCTGGACTCGCACCCTGTCGACCATGTTCGCCGCCGGCGTGCCGCTGGTCGAAGCGCTCGACTCGGTCGGCGGTGCCTCGGGCAACGCGGTCTTCGCCGAAGCCACCGAGCAGATCCAGAAGGACGTGTCGACCGGCTCGGCATTGACCACCGCGATGCAGACCACGGGCGTGTTCCCGACCATGGTGATCCAGATGTGCGCGATCGGCGAAGAGTCGGGCTCGCTCGACCAGATGCTGGGCAAGGCGGCCGAGTTCTATGAAGACGAGGTCGACGAGGCGGTGAAGGGCCTGTCAAGCTTGATGGAGCCGTTCATCATCGTGATCCTGGGCACGCTGATCGGCGGCATCGTGGTCTCGATGTACCTGCCGATCTTCAAGCTCGGTCAAGTCGTCTGACCTTGGACACCCAACTCGTCGGCGCGCTGCTGTCGCCGGTGGTTCTGGCGTTGCTGGGGCTGCTGATCGGCAGCTTCCTCAACGTCGTGATCCACCGCATGCCGTTGATGATGGAGCGTGACTGGCGCGTCGAGAGTGCCGAACTGCTCGGCGTGAAGATCGACGAGACGCCCGAGATCACACTGTCGACGCCGCGCTCACGCTGCCCATCGTGCGGGCATTCGATCCGTTGGTTCGAGAACATTCCCGTCGTCAGCTATCTCGTGCTGCGCGGCAAGTGCTCGGCTTGCAAGGCGCCGATCTCGCTGCGCTACCCGGCCATCGAGGTGCTCACCGCCGTGCTGTTCGCAGCCGTCGGCATGCATTTCGGCGCGCAGCCGACCGTCTTGCTGTGGTGTGGTTTTGCTGCGGCGCTCGTCGCGCTTACCTTCATCGACCTCGACACCACCTTCCTGCCTGATGACCTGACCCTGCCACTGATGTGGGCCGGCATCGTCTCGGCGACGCTCGGCTGGATACCAGTAACGCTCGCGGCGTCCGTCGGCGGCGCGGTCGCTGGTTACCTGTCGCTGTGGTTCGTGTTCCATGCCTACCGATTGATCCGCGGCAAGGAGGGCATGGGCGCAGGCGACTTCAAGCTGCTTGCCGCACTCGGTGCCTGGATGGGCTGGCAGGCGATCCCGTCGATCATCCTGTTGTCGTCAGCAGTCGGTGCGGCAGTCGGCATCGCACTGATCGTGTTCCGCCAGCACGACCGCGAGGTGCCGATTCCGTTCGGACCCTACCTTGCCGGCGGCGGCATCGCTGCGCTGTTCTTCGGCGAACAGTTGTCGCGCCTGTGGATGCCGCGGGTCTAAACCGCAACAGCCTGCGGATCGGCCTCACTGGCGGGATCGGCAGCGGCAAGAGCACGGTCGCAAAGTTGCTGGCCGAGCACGGCGCAGTCGTCGTCGACACCGACCTGATCGCGCACCAGCTCACCCTGCCTGGCGGTGCGGCGATGCGCGCGATCGCCGACGCGTTCGGAGCCGACCTGATCGCCGCCGATGGCGCGCTCGACCGCGGCCACATGCGCGAAATCGCATTTGCCGACCCGCATCAGAAGCGCCGCCTCGAAGCCATCCTGCACCCGTTGATCGGCACCGAGACCGACCGGCAGTCAGATGCGGCGGGCGCGCGCGTGGTCGTGTTCGACGTGCCGCTGCTGGTCGAATCCGGCGGTCGATGGCGCGCCAAGGTCGATAAGGTGCTGGTCGTCGATTGCCGTGAAGCCACGCAGGTCGAACGCGTGGTCGCGCGTTCCGGATGGGCGCACGACGCGGTGCACGCGGTGATGACTCAGCAAGCCTCGCGCGCACAGCGCCGCGCCTGCGCCGACGCGGTCATCTTCAACGACGGCATCACGCCCGAGCAGCTCGCCTTGCAGGTGCAAACGCTTTGGCAGCACTGGACCGAAGCACCGCACTGAGCCGCACGCGCCAGAAAACACGCCTGTGGAACAATTGCGCATCGACAGGCTCGCCATGCCTGTGCAGGAATTCTCGAAGTGATCCTCTACGAATACCCGTTCAACGAAAGCATCCGCACGATGCTGCGCCTCGAGCATCTGTTCGACCGGCTCGGCACACTGATCGCGCGCGACGCGCCCGTCGACCACCACTACGCGCTCGCGACCCTGTTCGAGATCCTCGATGTCTCGTCGCGAGCCGACCTGAAATCCGACCTGCTCAAAGAGCTCGACAAGCACAAGCAGCAGTTCAACAGCTACCGCGGCAACCCGTCGATCTCGGAGGCCGCGCTCGACGAGGTCACGGCCAAAATCGACCATGCTTTCAACGGCTTGAACGACGTGCAGGGCAAGGCCGGCGCGGCGCTGAACAGCAACGAATGGCTGATGAGCATCCGCAGCCGCATCAGCATTCCTGGCGGCACCTGCGAGTTCGACCTGCCGGCCTACTACGCGTGGCAAAAGCACGAGCCACAACGCCGGCGCGCCGACCTGATGCAGTGGATCGATTCACTGATGCCGCTGGCCGAGGCGCTGCAGGTGCTGCTCGGTTTGCTGCGTGATTCGGGCTCGCCGCAAAAGGTCGCCGCACCGGCAGGGCAGTACCAGCAGAGCTTGGCGCAGGGCCGCGTCTACCAGCTGATGCGTGTGCGGCTCGAGGTGCCCGAAGACATCGTCCCCGAGATCAGCGGCCACCGGCTGATGGTCTCGGTGCGGCTCATGCGGCAAGACGCCGAAGGCCGCCTCAAGCCCAGCCAGCAAGACGCCAACTTCGAGTTGACACTTTGCTCATGAGCGCGGACACAAAGGGGCCGCGGGTGATCCGTTGCCCCGGCTGCTTTGGTCCCAGCATCTACTCGACCGACAACGCATTCCGCCCGTTCTGCAGCGTGCGCTGCAAGAACAACGACTTCGGCGCGTGGGCCAGCGAAGGCTATGCGGTGCCGGCCGATCCGGACCCGGATTTGCCCGAGCCCGATGTCGACGTCGGCGGTCCGCTGCGGCACTGAGGACGCAGATTCAGCCTCTGGCTCGACGTTTGAGCCAGTGGTCGGCAAACCCAGCCAGGTCGTCGTGAGTCGACTTCGCAAATGCCAGATCAGGCCCGACATTCGGACTGCCGTTCGGTGCGCGCATCACCAGCGCGGTGTGCACCTGCGAAGGCAAGCCGCGCATGTACAGGATGTAGTCGTCGACGAACGCGATCGGGTTCAGCATCTCGATCGCATCGGCCTTCGGGCTGCGCTCGCCCTCGTGGTTGCCTGTGGCGATCACGCGCTCGATCGGGAAGCCGCAATTGCGCAGGTTGCGCAGCCGCGCCGCCTCGAATTCGAGGTCGAGCGCCGAAACGCAGACGAGGTCGAAACCGGCATCGTGCAGGCGGTGGCAGGCGTCGAGTGCGCCAGCGATTGGTGGCAGTGTTGTCCAGAAGTGCTCGTCGAACGCGGCACGAAACAACGGGCGGCGTTCGGGTGTGAGGCGTTCGACAGCCCAGCGGTCGATCGGCCAATACGCCAGCGGGTCGCGCTCGACCGGCGCCTGGCCGAATGCGCGTTCCCACGCGCCCGCATAGCCGAGGTGAAAGTCGAGCAACACACCGTCGCAATCGAGCGCGATCAGAGGTCGTGAGCGGGAGGTGACCATGCACCGACTCTACCGGGCCGCCGTGACACCCGATGTCACCGGCACGACGACAACTGCGCGGTGCGACAACGGCGCGTTCATGCGCGCGAGCCACGCCGCCGTCGACGCGTCGCCTCGTTACGCCGCGTCGGTCTTCTTGACGGGCGCCGCCTTGCTCGCCCGCGCCGTCGCGGCGCGAAACACCAGCGCCGCCTCGAACGACGCGCGCACGAAGGTCAACGCCGCAGCGAACTCCTCGTCGTTCAACTGCCGGGCCGCATCACTCGCGCGGTAGAGGTTCGCGAACTCGCGCTCGCGGCCGGCTTGCACCGCCAGCTTGCCGATGCCCAGGCCTTCGAGCGTGGCCCAGAGATTCGGGTTGTAGCTGCGCGTGAGCTTCATCGCGATCGGGATCGGGTCGTTGCGGCCGAGCACGCCGGCCAGCCGCAAAATGATCTCGAACGGCAGGCCGACCTTGCCGCCTTCGACGGCCTCCAACAGCGAGGTGTCTTTCAGGTTGATCGCGCGGCCGAGGTCGCCCAGGGTCAGGCCGGCGCTCTCGCGCAGCTCGCGAAACAAGCTGCCGGCTTTTTCGACCGCGGCCCGCTGCGACGGCTTGGTCAGCTTCGATGCCGCGACGCGGAACGACAGGTCGGCCGCGGTGTTGGCGATGCCGAGCACGAAGTCGGTCCAGGAGCGCAGGTCGCGAGCGAGCGTCAGCAGGCCCTTGCTGTCTTTGGCCGGCCGAACGATCACCACATCGCTCACCAGCGCGGACTTCGCGCGAATCGATGCATTCTTTTTCGCGGGTGTGCGCTTTGCGTTGGTCATGCGGGCCTTCAATGGTTGTCGTCGATCAAGCCAGCGCCCGTTTGCGCGCTTCTTCTTCGACCAAATCTTTCTTCAGCAGTTTGCCGACCGGCGACTTCGGCAGCTCGGCGCGCAGCTCGAGTTCCTGCACCATCTCGTGCTTGCCGATGCGGTCTTTCAAAAACGTTTTCAGTTCGTCGAGCGTGAACGCGGGCGCATCCTTTTTCAGCTTGACGAAGGCTTTCGGCGATTGGCCACGGTAGTCGTCGGGGATGCCGATCACACAGACTTCTTCGACCGCCGGGTGCTCGTAGATCGCTTCCTCGATCACGCGTGGGTAGACGTTGAAGCCGCCGCACAGCAACATGTCTTTCGTGCGGTCGACGATGAAGACGAAGCCGTCGGCATCCATCTTCGCGACATCGCCGCTGCGAAAGAACCCGTCTTTCGTCATCGACTTGGCGGTGGCCGCCTCGTTCTTCCAGTAGCCCTTCATCACGTTCGGACCGCGGATGCACAGCTCGCCGGCCTCGCCCAGTGCCGCCTCCTGCTCCGGCTCGGTCAGGCTCTCGAACTTGAGCTCGATGCCCGGCAGCGGCATGCCGCACGAACCGGCCTTGCGCATGCCGTGCACCGGCGTGAAAGTGCCGGTCGGCGAAGTCTCGGTCATGCCCCAGCCTTCGTTCAACTTGCAGCCGGTCAACGAGACGAAGCGGTTCGCCACCTCGACCGGTAGCGGCGCACCACCCGAGCCGCAAAACTGCAGCGAACGCAGTTCACCGGCCTGCACGCGCGGGTGCGCTGCAAGCGCCATGTACATCGTCGGCACACCGGCAAACAGGCTGATCTTTTTCTCGATCAGGTCGTTGATCACCGCATCGACATCGAAGCGCGCGTGCAACACCATCAGCGCGCCGAGCCGCACGCCGTACAGCAGGTTCACGGTCAGCGCGTAGATGTGGAACAGCGGCAGCACGACGAGCACACGCTCGTCCCCTTCGGTCAACACGCGCGGGTTGCCTTGGGACGTGGCCAGGTACTGCGCGCAAGCCGCACTCAGGTTCGCATGCGTCAGCATCGCGCCCTTCGGCAGGCCGGTGGTGCCGCCGGTGTACTGCAGCACGACGACGGCCTGGCGCAGGTCACCGAGTGCGTGCGGCTCGCAGGCACCGTCGTTCGCGAGGAGCTGCTCGAAACTCATGTGGTGATCGTCGCCAGCGACCGGCGCGAGTTGGCCCACGGCCTGCAAGTGCGCGCGCACGGCGGCCGAGTTGGCGGCGTAGTCGGCGAGGTTGCCGACGATCAATTTTTTGAGCCGGGACTTGCCCAGTTGGCGCGCCATCAGCGGGTACAGCGCGGAGAGGTCGAGAGTGACGAGAAAGTCGGTCTCGCTGTCTTCGATCTTGTGCGCGAGCGCGCGCTCGGCGTCGAGCGGCGAATAGTTGACGACCGTGCCGCCTGCCTTGAGCACACCGAAGAACGCAATCGGGTAGTGCGGCGTGTTCGGCAGGTAGAGGCCGACGTGCACACCCGGGCCAACGCCGAGCTGCTGAAAACCCTTGGCCGCGTGGCTCGCGAGCTCGCCCAACTCACGGTAAGTCAGCGTGCGGCCCATGAACTCGATTGCGGGGTTGTCGGGCCAGCGGCGCACTGCGTCGTCGAGCAATTGCTGCACCGGCATCAGCGGCAGCTCGGCGTCCCAGTGCACGCCGTCGGGGTAGTTTTTGATCCAGGGATGGTCGGCCACGGTCTTGCTCCTTGTCGGGGCGGCCGCGCGCGCACACGCGCTGCCAAGAGGTTTTTCTGCGTCGACTATCGCGTGGGCGGCCTGCGCACCCCTCGGGGTTTGCCCGGTAGGACCTGGACTTTGCGCGATGCCGATCGGTCGAGTGAGAATCGACAGCATGAAACCAAACCGCCGCCAACTCCTCATCGGCAGCACCGCGGGTGCGATGTTGCCCATTGCCGCGCTCGCCCAAACATCATCCGCCGCCAAACGCATGAAGCCGTTCCCGCTCGAAGAACGCTCACTGGCCGATCTGCAGGCCGACCTCGCTAACGGCCGCATCGGTTCGCAGCGCCTGGTGTCGGACTACATCGCGCGAATTCAGCGCATCGACCGCAGCGGCCCGAGGCTTGCCAGCGTGATCGAGCTCAATCCCGACGCGCTCGCAATCGCACAAGCGCTCGACGCCGAGTTCAAAGCCAGCGGCCCGCGTGGCCCGCTGCACGGCCTGCCGATCCTGATCAAAGACAACATCGGCACACGTGACCGCATGCAGACCACCGCCGGCTCGCGCGCTCTCGAAGGCAGCCAACCAAAGGCCGATGCGTTCGTGGTGCAACGGTTGCGTGCCGCCGGCGCAGTCATTCTCGGCAAGACGAACCTGAGCGAGTGGGCCAACATCCGCAGCAGCCAGGGCAGCAGCGGCTGGAGCGCGCGCGGCGGCCTCACGCGCAACCCGTATGCGCTCGACCGCAGCACCTCGGGATCGAGCTCGGGCTCAGGCGCGGCGGTGGCCGCGAGCCTGTGCGCGGCGGCCGTTGGCACCGAAACTGACGGCTCGATCCTGAGCCCGGCTTCGGTCTGCGGCATCGTCGGGCTCAAGCCGACGATCGGGCTGATCAGCCGCAGCGGCATCGTGCCGATCGCGCACAGCCAAGACACCGCCGGCCCGATGGCACGCAGCGTGCGCGATTGCGCGCTGCTGCTCGGCGGCATGGTCGGCGCCGACGCGGCTGACGCATCGATGCGGGGCGCCGAGTCGAGGCGCACGGTCGACTACCTCGACCGGCTCGATGCCGACGCACTGAAGGGCGCGCGCCTCGGCGTCGCGCGCCAGTTCTTTGGCTTTCACGAGCCGACCGACCGCGTGTTCGCCGGCGTGCTCACCGCGCTCGAGGCGGCCGGCGCGGTGCTGGTCGACCCGGTCACGTTGCCGGCGATCGAATCGATCGGCGATGCCGAACTGACCGTGCTGCTCTACGAACTCAAGGCCGATCTCGACACTTACCTTGCCGCGCTCGGTCCGAACGCACCGGTCAAGGCGCTGGCCGAGGTGATCGCATTCAACCAGCGCAACGCCGCGACCGAGTTGAAATGGTTTGGGCAAGACCTGTTCATCAAAGCGCAAGCCATGGGCCCGCTAACCGACGACGCGTACCTCAAAGCCCGCGCGCTGTGCCTGAAGGTCGCACGCGACGACGGCATCGATGCGGTGATGAAGCAGCACCGCCTGGACGCGCTGATCGCGCCGACCGGCGGCCCGGCCTGGCGCAGCGACCTCGTCCTCGGCGATCACTTCGTCGGCGGTGGCAGCACGATGCCGCCGGCCGTCGCCGGCACGCCGAGCATCACGGTGCCCGCCGGCTTCGTCCACGGGCTGCCGGTGGGCATGAGTTTCTTTGCCGGCGCCTGGAGCGAGGCGCGGCTGCTGACGCTGGCGTATGCGTTCGAGCAAACGATGAAGGCGCGTCGCCCCCCGCGCTACCTGGCGACCATCGACACCCGCGCCTGAGGTCGCGCACTGGCGGAGCAAGCGCACGGACAACCCGCCGTGCTCACTTGGCCCACCCTTCAGTTTCGGCACGCGCTGCCGTAAACCTCGGCATCCGCGACGCTGCCTCGCAGGGCGGCCGCCCGCGTGCCGCCAGCGCGCAACCGAACCCTCGAAGGACGTGATTCATGAGCCCACAGAAGTACCGCCTCATCACCCGCAGCGATTTCGATGGGCTGGTCTGCGCCGTGTTGCTCAACGAGATGAACCTGATCGACGAAATCAAGTTCGTGCACCCGAAGGACATGCAGGACGGCAAGATCGACGTGACGCCGCGTGACATCACGACCAACCTGCCTTATGTGCCGGCCGCCTACCTCGCGTTCGACCACCACCTCTCGGAGACGATCCGCAACGGCAAGCACCGCAACCACATCATCGAGGTCGATGCGCCTTCGGCCGCACGTGTGGTCTACAACCACTACGGCGCGAAGGCTGCGTTCCCCCGCATCACCGACGAGATGATGACCGCGGTCGACAAGGCCGACTCGGCCCAGTACGAGCGTGCTGACATCCTCGACCCGAACGGCTGGGTCCTGCTGAACTATCTGATGGACGCGCGCACTGGCCTTGGCCGCTTCCGCAACTTTCGCATCAGCAACTACGCGTTGATGATGGATTTGATCGACTACTGCCGCGACCACACAATTGACGAAATTCTCGACCTTCCCGACGTGCAGGAGCGAGTCGATCTTTACTTTGCGCACGGCGAACCCGCGCGCGAGCAAATCAAGCGATGCGCGACCGTGCACGGCAAGCTCGTCGTGCTCGACCTGCGCAACGAGGAAACGATTTACGCGACGAATCGCTTCATGGTCTACGCGCTGCATCCGGCGTGCAACATCTCGCTCCACGTGATGTGGGGCATGCAGAAGCAAAACACCGTCCTCGCCTGCGGCAAGTCGATCCTCGACCGCGGCAGCAAGACGAATGTGGGCGAGTTGATGCTGGGCTACGGCGGCGGCGGTCACCTGGCGGCGGGCACCTGCCAAGTCGACAACGGCCAAGCCGATTCGACGCTGAAAGAGCTGATCAAGACGATCAACGCCGACGGCTGATTTGCCCGGCTTGTCGGACATCCCCTTCAAGCCAGCGCGGCAACGGCCTGCGGCGGTTCGCCGCTGAGGGGCCAAACATCGGTCAACCGGTCTGTAAGCACTTCGCCGCGACCACTTCGCGGCCAGTGGCTGGCACAGCCGTTCTCCGATACCCCGGAACAGCACAAAGGACTCATCATGCGCATCATTCTTCTGATCGCCTCGTTGGCCACCGCAAGCGCGCTCGCTGGTTGCAACAAGACCGAGTCGATCGCTCCGTCGGCTGCGCCGAGCTCGACCACGACACCGTCGCCCATGGGCGCTTACCCCGCGTCATCGCCTGCGTCCGATCCGTCGATGCCTGACGCCGGGAGCGTCGGGTCGAGCGCCGCCTCTTCCGCCAGCGCACCGTAGCTCGGGCGTGCCGTTGCGGCGTCGGCCTGCCCTCCCGAGGGCGGCGGCGCGCTGACCGACGGCTGGCGTGAAACCGCGGCGAGGCAGATAGACTCCCTGAGCATGACGATCGCCAAGGCAGATTTCATCGGAGGCCTCGCGAAAGGCCTCGCCGTTCTGGAGAGCTTCGACACCGAACGCCAGCGGCTCAACGTGAGCCTCGCTGCGAGCCGCGCTGGATTGAGCCGCGCGGCTGCACGCCGTCAGCTGCTGACCCTCGCCCACCTCGGTTACCTCGACAGCGATGGCACGCATTACTGGCTTTCGGCGCGCGTGTTGCGCTTTTCGGGGAGCTACCTGGCATCGGCACGTTTACCGCGCTTGCTGCAGCCGACGTTGAATCGGCTTGCGGCACAAACCGGTGAGTGGTTTTCGGCCGTTGTGCTCGACGAACGCGAGGTTGTGATCGTGGCGCGCAGCGGCTTTTGCGAGGCGGCTAGCGTGACCGAACCACGCCCGCTGCTGCGGGCTTACGGTCTGCATCTGGGGGCGAGGCTGCCCGCGCACGCCACCTCGACCGGGCGTGTGCTGCTCGCCGCGCTCGAGCCAGCGGCACTCGACGAGTGGATCGCTGCGCAACCGCTGCCGCGTCTGACAAGTCGCACGACGACCGACGCCGATGCATTTCGCGCGCTGCTCGCCAGCGTGCGAGTGGATGATTTTTGTCTGGCCAGCGAGGAACATGAAGTCGGCGTGGTGGCGTTGGCAGTGCCGCTGCGCAACATGGCAGGACACACGGTCGCGGCGTTCAACATCGTCAGCTCGCCGGCGCGGTTGCAGCGCGCAGCGACGCGGCGCACGCTACTCGGTCTGTTGGCCGAAGCCGCCTCGGAGATCCGCGGCTCGCTGTAAAAAGGTGTGCGTTGATCGCACCAGCAGTCCGCTCATCGCACAGCGAATGCCGCAACGACGCGGCGACGCGCCGGGCGAGCGCAGACTCTGGACGCGATCGAAAACAATGCGCGAGGAAAAAGCGATGAGCCAATCACGAACGCAAGTCGCGATCATCGGCGCCGGACCTGCCGGCCTGCTGCTCGGCCAACTCTTGCACCGGGCCGGCATCGCGAACGTGATCGTCGAGCGCCAAACCGGCGAGTACGTGAGCAGCCGCATCCGTGCCGGCGTGCTGGAGCAGACCACCTGCGATCTGCTCGACGAAGCCGGCGTCGGCGCGCGCATGCACGCCGAAGGGCTGGTGCACGGCGGCATCGAACTTGCCTTCGGCGGCGCACGCCACCGCATCGACCTCCACGGTTTGACCGGCGGCAGGCACGTTACCGTCTACGGCCAGACCGAGGTCACGCGCGACCTGATGGAAGCGCGCCGCGCCGAGGGCCTTGCGACCTTGTACCAAGCCAGCGACGTGGCATTGCACGACTTCGACGGCGCGAGCCCGCGCATCACCTACACCCACGGCGCAAGCGCGCACACGCTCTACTGCGATTTCATCGCCGGCTGCGATGGCTACCACGGCGTGAGTCGCGCCAGCGTGCCCACCAGCGCACTGCACACCTACGAGAAGGTTTATCCGTTCGGCTGGCTGGGCGTTCTCGCTGACACACCGCCGGTTTCGCACGAGTTGATCTATTCGAACCACGAGCGCGGCTTCGCGCTGTGCTCGATGCGCTCGCCCACACGCACCCGCTACTACGTGCAGTGCGCACTCGGCGACACAGTCGAACGATGGAGCGACGCCGCGTTCTGGGACGAGCTGCGCGCCCGCCTCGACCCGGCTGCGGCCGAGGCGCTTGTCACCGGCCCGTCGATCGAGAAGAGCATCGCGCCGCTGCGCAGTTTCGTCGCCGAGCCGATGCGCTTCGGGCGCTTGTTCCTCGCTGGTGACGCCGCGCACATCGTGCCGCCGACCGGCGCGAAGGGGCTGAACCTTGCCGCCTCCGATGTGCGTTACCTGTCGCGCAGCTTGATCGAGCACTATGGCGAGAAGAGCAGCGCCGGCATCGATCACTATTCAGCCACTTGCCTGCGCCGCGTCTGGAAGGCCGAGCGCTTTTCGTGGTGGTTCACCTCGCTGATGCACAAGTTTCCCGACACTGGCGAGTTTGAACAAAAGTTGCAGCGAGCCGAACTTGACTACCTGGTGCATTCGCGGGCTGCTTCGGCCGCCTTGGCGGAAAACTACGTCGGGCTGCCCTTCGACATGGGCCCTTGAAAGCCACGCCATCAACCCTATAATCTAGTTGCTAGCACTCAACAATAATGAGTGCTAACGACAATGCAGCGGGGTTGCCCGTTCGCCGCGTCGAAAGTGACTGAGCGCACACTTCGTGCCAGTCCCAAGCAAAACCATTGTCATTCCACCAGGAGATGCTATGAAACTTCGTCCTTTGCACGATCGCGTGATCGTCAAGCGCCTCGAACAAGAAACCAAGACCGCCTCGGGCATCGTCATCCCCGACAACGCCGCCGAGAAGCCCGACCAGGGTGAAGTTCTGGCCGTCGGCCCGGGCAAACGCAGCGAAAAGGGCGAGTTCATCTTGTTGAACATCAAGGTTGGCGACCGCGTGCTGTTCGGCAAGTACAGCGGCCAGACCGTCAAGGTCGATGGCGAAGAACTGCTGGTGATGAAAGAGGATGACCTCTTCGCCGTTGTCGAAAAGTAATCAGGAGAACACAAAATGGCAGCAAAAGACGTAATTTTCGGCGGCGAAGCCCGCGCACGCATGGTCGAGGGTGTGAACATCCTGGCCAACGCCGTCAAGGTGACCCTGGGTCCCAAAGGCCGCAACGTGGTCCTCGAGCGCTCGTTCGGCGGCCCGACCGTGACCAAGGACGGTGTTTCGGTGGCGAAAGAAATCGAGCTGAAAGACAAGCTCCAGAACATGGGCGCGCAGATGGTCAAGGAAGTCGCTTCCAAGACCTCCGACATCGCCGGTGACGGCACCACCACCGCCACGGTTCTTGCGCAAGCCATTGTCCGCGAAGGGATGAAGTACGTGGCCGCGGGCATGAACCCGATGGACCTGAAGCGCGGCATCGACAAGGCCGTGACCGCCCTGGTCGAGCAGCTGAAGAAGCAGTCGAAGGCAACGACGACCAGCAAGGAAATCGCGCAAGTCGGCACGATCTCGGCCAACAGCGACGAAGAGGTCGGCAAGATCATCGCCGACGCGATGGACAAGGTCGGCAAGGAGGGCGTCATCACCGTCGAAGACGGCAAGAGCTTGAACAGCGAGCTCGAAGTCGTCGAAGGCATGCAGTTCGACCGCGGCTACCTGTCACCGTACTTCATCAACAACCCCGAGAAGCAGACCGCCACGCTCGACAACCCATTCGTGCTGCTGTTCGACAAGAAGATCAGCAACATCCGTGACCTGCTGCCGACGCTCGAGCAAGTCGCCAAGAGCGGTCGTCCGCTGCTGATCATCGCGGAAGAAGTCGAAGGCGAAGCCTTGGCAACGCTCGTGGTCAACACGATCCGCGGGATCCTGAAGGTCGTGGCCGTCAAGGCGCCAGGCTTCGGTGATCGTCGCAAGGCGATGCTCGAAGACATCGCGATCCTGACCGGCGGCAAGGTCATCGCCGAAGAGGTCGGCCTGACGCTCGAGAAGGTCACGCTGGCCGATCTGGGCCAGGCCAAACGCGTCGAAGTGGGCAAGGAAAACACCACGATCATCGACGGCTCGGGCGCAACAGGCGACATCGAAGCGCGCGTCAAGCAAGTGCGCGTGCAGATCGAAGAAGCCACCAGCGACTACGACCGTGAAAAGCTGCAAGAGCGCGTAGCCAAGCTGGCCGGCGGTGTTGCGGTGATCAAGGTCGGCGCTGCGACCGAAGTCGAAATGAAGGAAAAGAAAGCCCGCGTCGAAGATGCGCTGCACGCAACCCGTGCTGCCGTCGAAGAAGGCATCGTGGCCGGTGGTGGCGTAGCGTTCCTGCGCGCCAAGCAAGCGGCTGGCGTGATCAAGGGTGACAACCCCGATCAGGAAGCCGGCATCAAGCTGGTGCTAAAGGCGATCGAGGCGCCGTTGCGCGAGATCGTCTACAACGCCGGCGGCGAAGCCAGCGTGGTGGTGGCTGCGGTGTTGGCCGGCAAGGGCAACTACGGCTTCAATGCAGCCAACGACACCTACGGCGACATGATCGAAATGGGCATTCTCGACCCGACCAAGGTGACGCGCACGGCGCTGCAAAACGCAGCCTCGGTCGCTTCGCTGATGTTGACGACCGAAGCGATGATCGCGGAGGCACCGAAGGACGATGCAGCCGGCGGCGGCATGGGCGGCGGCGGCATGGGTGGGATGGGCGGCATGGGCGGCATGGACATGTGATTTCGACGCCGCCTGTGGGCGGCATCGGCTCGCTCACAAAGCGTCTCAAAGGGTCACTTCGGTGACCCTTTTTCTTGGCTCTTTACGCGTTGAGTGGTGACTGGCTCACGCCCTGAGCCAGAGGGCTGT
>ENA-OBIO01000256-OBIO01000256.1-metagenomes-genome-assembly--contig:-NODE-256-length-32239-cov-36.06_pt1 | contig 32239 bp, 24 predicted proteins | sample MGYA00153383_OBIO01 | MGnify analysis MGYA00153383 | reverse complement strand
AATCTAGCGCCCATATATTGAGTTACCTCAGTAGATATATTCTCTGTGTTTACTTATTTTAACATAGTTAGGTTTTTTCGCGCCGACCTACTTACATCATTCAAAATGGTGGTTGTATTTATGATGCAATTTCTACTCAGCCTTGGTCTGGTGAAGCGAAAGTACACATTAGTATTGTCAATTGGCTCAAAATCTCTGAGAGTAAAGAATTAACCTGCCGTATTGATTATAAAGTTGTTTCTCATATCAATTCTTCTCTCAAGGCAGAAGTCGATGCTTCTCAGTCTGTAAAGATCAAAGCCAACTTAAATCAATGTTTCGTAGGAGTGCAACCTAATGATAAGGGTTTTATTGTAACTGAAAGAGAGGTAAAGCAATGGATTAAAGCCGATCCTAAAAATCAAGATGTTCTCAAGCTCTTTTCAACGGGTGCGAATCTGGCACAGAACCCCCAGGGAAAGCCAGAGCGTTGGATTATTGATTTTGACAATCGCAGTTTAGAAGAGGTTAGTGATTACCAGCTACCGTTCGATCATGTTAAAAAGTACGTCAAGCCTCAACGAGAATCTAATCGAGAAGCCGTCATGCGGGAAAAATGGTGGCGATTCAAGCGCACGAATGAAGCAATGCGAAAAGCTCTAGCAACTTTACCCTTTTGTTTCGCCGTCCCAGAAACTTCAAAGTGGTCGATATTTTTAATTTCTGATTGTAATTACTTGCATGGAAATAGCTGCTATCCTGTGGCTTCAGATGACTTCTATGTTCTTGGCATCCTAACTTCAAATCTGCATCGTCAGTGGGTCAAAGCACAAAGCTCAACCCTTAAAGCCGATACACGTTACACTCACAACACCTGTTTTGAAACATTTCCCTTTCCCCAAAATTGCCCCGAAAAAACTAAAACTGAAATTCGAGCAGCAATGCAGGTTCTCCATGACTACCGCACCGAGTATATGGAGTGCAAACAGTGCGGCATTACTCAACTATACAACCAGTTTTTTGATGAACCCGCCAGCCAACTTGCCAAACTCCACGCCCAATTAGACCAACTCGTTTGCAAAGCCTACGATATCAAAACCAACCAAGACCCGTTAAAGTTTCTATTAGAATTAAACTTTGAAGTTGCACAGCGAGAAACTGAGGGATTACCGGTTGTCGCTCCCTGTTTGCCACCTGTTGTATAGAAAATGACTGAATAGCTTGTTTGAGTTTATCAATAGATTGTTCGGGAGTATTTCCTTGTCCCACCAATCCATTTTCCAAGCACAAAGAAACCCAATAATCAGCACTTTTTCTGAGAATCACAGTGTAGAAATCAATCATATTTTATTGGTGAATTAATTTTAATGGAATCAGCAAATTTGGAGAACACGCCGATAATCTAACACGCGATCGCCCGCAAGTCAAGACAGAAAATTACCTAGAGGAAATCGAGTTAATTTACTCAACCAAGAAACTATCTATCTCGCAAATAAAACTTTTGAGTTATTTAATACGACTAACTAACTCCAAGTACAAAAACTCATAATCTAGATAGTTGATAATTTCTTGAGATATTTTTTCACTTTTGTCATAGTTACAACCTATTAACTGATAAATATTATCTAAATCTTGACTGGGATGTGGCCTGTGTTCAACATCAATATTTATTAAATCTAAGCCTAATTTTTGGAGAATAAAATTAGGGCTTAAGCTATTATCTAATTTAGAGAAATAATGCCATTCTGCTAAAAACCATGCTTCTATTTCCATAACAGCTAAATTCATAGAAATTGGAATTCCCATTTTCTGCAAAGGCTTCAAAAATCCTCTGATTCCTTTTTCTATTTCTGGCTTTTTTTCTAAAGGTTGTGGGTATAAATCCCTAAGTCCTAAATTTTTTTCATAGCCACTATTCGTTAGACTTTCATGCTGTTTTCTGATATCAGAAACTACCTGAGAATCACAATCGCAATTATATAAAAGAACAAAGAAAGGAGCATCTTTTACTATACTCGGTTTAAGTGATTGAATTATACGATTATCTTTACCGCCTTGAAATTTAAAAGTTTCAATAGATATTTTTTTGTGTCCCGCAATTTCCTGAAATAACTTTTCAAGAAAAATCTGTTCTGTTTGTCCTTCCACAAAACAAGCTATTTTCTTTGGTGTCATAATTTATGCTGCCTCTTCATCACCTTCTCCTTGTAACAGAAACTCACTGGTAAACAAATCAAAGTTATTAAGTCCAATAAACTTAAATTCATCAATCTTATCGCGTGAATTAGAAATATTATGTAATTTTGCACTACCAGGAGTTCGTTCAATAACCGACCAATATTCTATCGGAACACCATTCATGATAAACTCATCATTGGTAGTCATAATCAGTTGAACTAATCCTGTCTCTGCTTTTTGAATTAGAATTTTAATTATAGACGAAGATCGTTGATAATCTAACCCTTCTCCAATATCATCAATCACAATACAACTAGGCTTAGTTGCTAGTAAAGAGTAGTTGATTTGAATAAACAATGATAAGGATCGAAACATTCCTTGTGACATTTCTGATTGTTCTGTAACCGAAGTTAAATCTTCTTCCTGAATATATAAAAATTGTGGTAAGTTATCTGGGCTATCAACAGCAGAAATATCGGGATTGATTAAAGATGGCACTTTTGTGCCAATCTCTGACAATTTATAACCAATTTTTCTCATATCAGAGAGAATTGCTTTTATAAACGCATCGCCTATTTCCTGTTTTCCAATCACAAATATACCGACCACAAAATCAGAATCTTTGAAATCGGTTGTATTTTTCAGTAATTCCATTGTGGAAGGAATACGAGCCATCGTATTTTTACCTAGCTGTGCTCCAAACTCATAAAATCTTAGGGAACTAGACCATTGATATAAATTCTCTAAAAATGGATGCTGAATAGAATCTCTACGCTTAACAACTGCGAGTTCTGTTTTGTCAGTTTGAAAATCAATATCTTGGTTAATTTTCTTAGCGAATATAGTACCTTCACCTGATTCATCCCTATCTAAAAGCGGGTTATCACTTTCACTGCCTATAATTAATTTTTCTTTAATTACAAAACCTTTCTCTATTTTCAATATATATTCTGTTTTTTGTTCAGGAAGAGCAGTATCAAACTGCAAACGCCATTCATATCTTTTGGGTTGGGGAGCAAGAGAGCCACTTTCTGATAGTAACTCTGATAGAGTATGTATTGCCCTCAAAATTCTTGATTTACCACTAGCATTTTTACCTACAATTAAATTAATTTTGCTTAATCGACATTCTTCGACTCGCCATTCATCAGGCATACCTTTATTATACACATAGTCAATAATATCTAGCTTTATAAATTTGTTTCCTTTATTACAAAGTTTTTATAACAATAAAATGAAATGCTTATAACATAACACGCGATCGCCCGCAAGTCAAGACATAAAATAACCTAGCCGAACTATTTCAAAGCACGAATTTTCCGTTTCCCGCACTCAATCCCGAATCTCGCATTCAAAAGATTGACAGCAGCAGCCCAAAATCAATTAAAATACATCTATCAAATCCCCAGAAACACAAAACTATGACATTACCAGTTGGGTGCGCGGCCCCTCAGTTTACCGCCAAAGACACGAACGGCAAAACAGTATCCCTCTCCGAATTTGCAGGTAAAACCGTCATCTTGTATTTCTACCCGAAAGACGACACCCCCGGCTGCACCAGACAAGCCCAAAGCTTCAAAGCAGCCCACGAAGAATACAAAGGCAAAGATATAGTAGTTCTCGGTGTCAGCCGCGACAACGAAGAATCCCACCAAAAGTTCACAGAGAAGTACGGTTTGCCTTTTCAGCTATTAGCAGATGTTGATGGCGCGATTACCAAAGCCTACGATGTCGAAAAAGGCGATTATGCCAAGCGTGTTACTTTCGTCATCGACGGTACTGGCAAAATCATTCAAGTTTATGAAGGGGAAACGATGAAAGTTGACAGTCACGCCCAAGATATTCTCGTCACCATAGTTTAGCGCGTGTTTTTCAACCCGGAGATCCCCCCTAACCCCCCTTAAGAAGCTATGCGTTATAAACATCTTTCTTAACATTTGAGAGCGATCGCGATCGAGGCTATCAAACCCTTATTCCTCGATCGCCAATTCTCAATAAATGCCAGCTATTTTCAATAAACAAGGTTGTTAAATTGTCAAGGCTTGTGTCGTGATTGCTCCCAAAAGCCTTGATTTACAAAGCTTTCAGGATTGTTAAGAAAGATCCTTATAAGGCATAGCTTAAGAAGGGGGGGACAAGAGTGTTGCTGCGTCCCTCTTATTAAGCCCAGATAAGAGTTAACTCAAAGTCCCCCTTTTTAAGGGGGATTTAGAGGGATCGAGACTCGGCTACAAGCGAGGTATACAAACGATAAACATCGCTCAAGGAGATAGATAATGACAAGCACCAACAGTATTCTGAGTTACTTAGGCCCGCAAGAAATTGAGGCCAATCGAGCCGCTGTTTTAGTTGGCAGTTTTGACAAAAATCAAGTTGCTGCAATTTCCGCAGCCGAAGGCTCAAAGGCTCTGAATGCTGCGATCGATCCAGCCACAGGCATTTGGAACATCAGTTTGGACAAAGGATTCGAGAGTGTAGGAACTCGCGCTGTACAGGTGAAAGCAACTGATAAGACTGGCAAAGTTATCGGCGAACAAACAATTAACATCAAAGTTAATCCTGCTTCTAGCTCCTCTCAACAATTCTTCACGTTAATTACCCTCCAAAATACTCAATTCAAAGCTGGAACAGTGCCTGCTAGCAATCTCACTCAGCAGCAAAAAGTGGAAATACCAGCAGGACAAAGTTATCAAATTAGCGATTATGAATTAGAAGACGGACACCTGAATCTGGAACTAAATAATCCCATTTCTCCGGTAGGAAAGTCTGGCTTTTTCTACGAAAAACACGTAGTCATCACCAAAGGTGCAAAAATTCTGATCTTCGATCGCGCTGACTTACCAACTCCACCCCCTGGAATGCAGTTACTGTGGGTAAACAAAAAAACTTGGCTCAAGCGTAGCCCCGCAGATTCTGCTACTTTAGCAGAAAATCAGAAAGTCCGATTTAATCAGGGAGGAACGTTCAATATTCTCGGCTATGCTTGCGTAGAAAATCATTTTCGAGTCACCTTCGATCGCGCGCTTCCCAATTTTGGAAATTCGGGATTCTTGTACTCGCAGCACGTTCAAATCTTGCAAGATGGTAGGGAAATTTCATTTGATAGAAATGCAGTTACCATGACTGTTGTCAAAACTACTGTAATGAAAAAGCGGCCGGTGGCTGCGGCAAGTCTGCAAGCATCAGAAAAAATTAATTTGCCGCCGGGAATGATTTACGGAGTTTCGGGATTCTCGATCGAACAAGGCCACATTAAAGTTTCGCTGACTGAAAATTTACCACAGTTTGGGAACACGGGTTTTGTGTTTCCCGATTTCGTGCAATTCAGTCGCGGTGGTAAACCTTTCAACCCGGCGCCGAATTTAACTTATCAAGGCCCGACAGAAGTTTTGGTAAATCAGGCGATCGTCCTTGGGGGCACTTTTGACAAGCAAGAAGTAGTGAAAGTTGAGGTGATAGCCGAAGATAAATTCCCGCTAACCGTCACTCTCAATCAAACTAATAGCACTTGGCAAGTCAATTTGCCGCAGGGATTTAAGATAGCTGGAGTTCGGTGGCTGCGCCTGCGAGCAACTGATAGCAAAGGCAATGTTATAGGAAGCCAGATAATTTACATTACCGTAAGTTCCGATCCGCTGACGGTTGGAAAATCTCTCAGCTTAAAGATAGTTTCTGACACTTTGTTTAAAGTAGCCCCGGTTGATTCTGCCCAGCTCAACAATCAGCAAAAAGTTATTGTCAAAGCAGGACTGACTTTGGCGGTTAGCAAGTACGGATTTATTGATGGGCATCTCAAAGTGGTTCTGGATTCGGCAATTTCGCCGATCGGCACTTTTGGCTATTTTTACGAACCAGACGTTCAGTTAGCCAAAGGTACGAAAGTCCTGAAATTTGACCTTGCTGACGTACCGAATAGCAACGTCAGTGCTCAACTGTTGGTATCTCAAACAACTCAGATTAAAGCTCAACCAGTAGATTCATCAAAACTGCCTGCAAATCAAGTGGCCGACTTAATTTTAGGCAGCACCTACGCTATCACTGGTTATGCGTGCATTTTGGGGCATTTCCGAGTAACACTCGCCGAATCTATTCCCGGTTTCGGTAATGTCGGATTTATTTATTGGCAGCACGTTCAAATCAAGAAAAGTGGCAAAGAAGTTGCTTTTGACCCGAATGCTTTGACGATGACAATGCTGCAACCAACTATGTTTAAAAAACGTCCCGTAGATGCTACGAAGCTAACAGATACCGAGAGAACTACGCTGCCTTTAGGTAGAGTTTACGGCGTCGAAAGCTACGGTTTGGAGGGCGACCACCTGAAAATTTCTCTGACTGAGGAACTGCCGAATTTTGGCAATACAGGTTTTGTTCTTCCCAATTCTATACAGTTCAAGCGGGGAGATAAAATTTTCGATCCAGTTCCGAACGATGTGGAATTGAACGTGCCGTATTTTTCGCAACGTGACAATCCCCGTTTTGACTGGTCTACTTGCAACGTAACTGCGATCGCGATGGCATTTTATTATTACGGCGTTCGTTCTAAGTGGGGCGGACAATTAGAAGATGAGCTGTTGCAGTGGTGTTTCGATTATGCGGGCCAGGGTTCGCAAACGGATCATAACGTGCTTACGGCGCTAATTCAGGCTTACGGGTTCAAGACGAGTTTTAGCACGACTCGGAAATGGGCTGATGTGCGATCGGAATTGCTGAATCGGCGGCCAATAGTTTTAGCGGGAGACTTTACTGCGGCCGGTCACATTATCACTTTAATTGGCTACAATTCTGAGGGTTATATCGTCCAAGATCCTTGGGGAGATGCACTCACCGGTTACAGCGATACTGAGGGGAGAAAGTTGATGTATCCCTACGGCTATATCGATCAAGTTGCTGGGCCAGATGGCAATGTTTGGGCGCATTTTATCTCGCGCTAAACTCTACAGCTTGCAAAGTAGTTTGAGACACTACGACTATTGGGAAAGCGCGGATTATACAGCATTTTTCAGGTATGTGAGATACATAGTTCTTGTAGGGACACGGCACTACCGTGTCCCTACGGGGATTCATCGATCCGGGATGTACTTTATTAACGTGGAATTTGCTGTATAGAGGACACGGCAGTGCCGTTCCCCTACGCCCCAGATTAATTGTAGGGAAACGGCACTGCCGTGTCCTGATTTCGGGTAATATTAATGCCGATGCAACCGGAATTGATATTACTCATAGGGTGCGGATTGTGCACCCTACATAACTTAGGCAATCGTGTGCTTAATTTTGCGTTTAGCTGCACCAATACCTAAAAAGCTCAATCCGACTAAAGTACCAAACCAAGTAGAAGGTTCGGGTACGGCTTCAGCAGATGCTTTTTCAAAAGAGCCTTTAATGGCGATCGCATCGTTAGCACATTCCGCAAACAAGTTAGCAATATATTGGCCTGAAGGCATTGATGATTTATTAAAACTAAATCCGATTGTTTGAGAACCTACTGCATTAAACTGAGCGAAATTAAGACCGATGGCGCTCAAAGCTGCTGGCGTTAAAGAAGAGATTTCTCCGACTTTTGTACCCGCAGCAATTGAGTTGAAAATCGTCCCCTTTTGCTCAAAATAAGGGTCTATAGCAGATAAATCGCCCATTGACGGGGTTCCACCTGCTGATTGAACGCGAGTATTATATTGACTTAAATTGCTAAAGCCGTCGTTAGCTTGGGTGACAGTTTTAGCAGTAACATTGCTGTAAACGCCTGTTGTTGCGACGCCTGAGTCGTTTCCTTCTGCAAAACGGATACCAAATAAGCTGCCGTTTGCATTAGCTGTGTTGAAGTTTTGACCGGAAAAGTTGAAGAATAAATCACCGTAGTTGATATTGCCTCTTTGGGCGAATGTGTCGGCATATCCTGCTAAACTCAGGTTGGAGTTGATGGCGATGAAAGCTGTATCTGATGTTTCTTTGACGGCGATGCCATAAAATTCAAATTCGCCGCCGCCGATTTGGGGCCCTGTCACGCCGTCGCTGAAGGAGTCGATCGCATAATTCCAGCCGCCAGATAGCGTTGCTGCTGTAGCTTTTTGTTGCTGTAGTGTAATAACTGCAAAGAAAACAGCCGCTGAGCAAGTCCAGCGGATGCTGTTTTTAGCAATGGAATTCATAAATGCACCGTTGGTAATGAATGTTAAAGTATTAAGTCTGGTCGATCGCATATTTTTGATTTTTAGTAAATCACAGATTCCGGCAGGATTTGTTAAAGTTTTGGTAAAGATTTCGTCAGGCGATCGCGTAATATCAACTAGATTTCTTAAAAAAACCAACCAACGTCAGTCATCTCCAGTCCTGTTCAATAATTATTCTTACGTTTGTAGTCAGGACTTCAGTTTTCAAAGTCCTAAAATATAGCAGAAGGAAGAAGATCGATGTGAAAATGCAGTCGCAGCGTTCCAGTAGGGACACTGCACTCCCGCCGTTTCCGGCGCTGGGAGTAGCGACACCGCACATTGCCGTGTCCTTACTTTTAATAATTAGTATCAGATTGAGGATTGTAGCAAGACTTTTTTAAAGTGGTATTACTATAACCGATCGACCCAACAGGCTCGCCGATCGTCAAAACAGTGAATCAGCACTTTTTCTGGAAGTGCCACACAAAGCGAGAATTGGAGAATCACAAAAATTTCAGACGGCGTGGAGCGATCGCACGTTCTTAGAACACTCAACAAACTTCCTGGAATACATCCGCTACAGGCGTCGCGGACTCTCATTATAACTCGGGCTGTAGTTTATGCACTCTTATGCGCTGTATAAATAAATCAAATTTTTAAATGCTGTTAGCCTATGGCGGACAATTCGTTGACTATCTTGACTCTTCCCTTGAGCACAGAGCGCAGCAGGCGATTGAGCGAATGTCTGTCTTGATCGTCAAGAGAGTCGTCCAAAACAGCGGCCATCAAACCATAGCGATCAGCTAAAGTCAAACTGCCCGTATCGGTAACAGACGCAAGTATTTCGGAGATAGCGCCGGGGATAAGTTGAACTAAAAACATGAGACGTTCCCTGAATTCGATATCTGTATCATCTCTTGTTTTCAGAAAATCAAGAGTGACGCTGCCATAGCGAAGAACGTGATGTTTTGAGCCAAATCATGTGACGGCGACCGCCCTAATTATGTGACGAGCTACGTTTTAAGTCTGCGATCGCAGTCACAACATTAATCTTATAGCGGAAGGAAGAGGGAAACAAACAACCATGCCCCATGCCCCATGCCCCATACCCTATGCCCTATGCCCTATTACCGATGTATAAAACGCATCGATTTTATGCAAAATATTCATAAAATTTAATATTTTGTAAAATTAGCTACGAATATTTAGTGTGTTGCGCTTTACATTAGTTCATAACTCAGGTGCATCGAAGACGCAGCGATCAACCGAACCATCGGTAGCAACTATAACCATACATAGTTTAGCAGCGTTTGAGGCATCGCCCAGTAAGCCTCAAATGTACAGAATACCAACCATGCTTAAAAGAAATTCGATCGAGTAACTAAATATACAGTTTTAAATCCTTACACTCACTAAGGTTATCAGGAAACACACACTTTATGCTCCAAGTCAATACCTCCCCGGAAAAAGCCAGCAGCGAGGGTAAACCAATGACCCAAACAGTAGAACCCAAAGCCAGCCTGAACAAGTTTGAAAAACTCAAAGCCGAAAAAGATGGCTTAGCATTAAAAGCTGAACTCGACAATTTCGCCGAAATCGGCTGGGAAGCAATGGACGAGACAGATCGCGAGCACCGCCTCAAATGGCTCGGCATCTTCTTTCGGCCAGTAACTCCCGGCAAATTCATGATGCGGCTGCGCTTGCCAAACGGCATCATTACTAGCAATCAAACTAGAACCTTAGCAGAAATTGTACAGCGCTACGGCGACGACGGCAGCGCCGACATCACCACCCGACAAAACCTGCAACTGCGCGGAATTAGGATCGAAGACGTGCCCGACATTTTCCGTCGCCTCAAAGAAGCGGGCATGACCAGCATTCAGTCCGGCATGGACAACGTTCGCAACATCACGGGTTCCCCAGTCGCGGGCATAGACGCCGACGAACTGATAGATACGCGGGAACTGGCGAACCAAGTCCAAGACATGATTACCAACAGCGGCGAAGGCAACCCCGCGTTTTCAAATTTGCCGAGAAAGTTTAATATTGCGATCGCAGGCTGCCGCGACAACTCAGTCCACGCAGAAATCAACGACATCGCCTTCGTACCCGCCTACTCTGACGGCAACATCGGCTTTAACGTTTTAGTCGGCGGCTTCTTCTCGGCCAAACGCTGCGAGGCAGCTATTCCCCTTAACGCCTGGGCAAGTCCCAGCGACGTTGTAGATTTGTGCGAAGCCATTTTAAGTGTGTATCGCGATCGAGGCCCGAGAGCAAACCGCCAAAAATCCCGCCTGATGTGGCTGATTGACGAACTCGGAGTTGAGCAATTCCGAGCCACAGTCGAACAAGAATTAGGCCGCAGTTTGCTTCCCGCCGCCCTCAAAGATGAAATAATCTGGGACAAACGGGACCACATCGGCGTCTACGCCCAGAAACAATCAGGGTTCAGCTATGTAGGGTTGCACGTCCCCGTCGGACGCCTGCAAGCAGCGGATTTGTTCGATTTGGCCAGAATCGCCGAGGTTTACGGCAGCGGCGAACTCAGGCTCACTGTCGAAGAAAACGTGATTATTCCTAATGTTCCCGAATCACGGATTGCATCGCTACTCAAAGAACCGTTGTTGCAGCGTTTCTTGATCGACCCAGCACCCTTGATGCGAGCCTTGGTTTCCTGCACCGGCTCGAAGTTTTGCAACTTCGCCCTGATCGAAACCAAAAGCCGTTCAGTGGAAATGATTAAGGCATTGGAAGCAGAATTGTCAATACCGAAACCTGTGAGAATTCACTGGACTGGTTGTCCCAATTCTTGCGCCCAACCCCAGGTAGCAGACATTGGTTTGATGGGGACAAAGGTTCGCAAGAATGGCAAAACCCTCGAAGGTGTGGACATCTATATGGGAGGGACTGTTGGCAAAGATGCTCATTTGGGCACTTGCGTCCAAAAAGGCATCCCTTGTGAAGACCTTAAACCTATCTTGGTTCAACTTTTGGTCGATCGGTTTGGGGCCGTTCCCAAACAGGTTGCAGGGGAGGTAGCTTCGCTGAATCGGCAACTGCAATTGACGGTTGACGACAGTGAAACGACAGTTTCGGTAGCGAAACCTCAGACATCTACTCTCATTTTCGCTCGATCGGGCAAACAAGTTGCTTGCAGCGAAGATGAGTTCATTCTCGACGTTGCCGATCAAGCCGGAATCGAACTCGACAGCGATTGTCGATCGGGAAACTGCGGCACTTGCAAGCAGAAACTCCTAGAAGGTAATGTTGCCTACGATGAGGAGCTTGATGCACTCAAGGACATAGAATCAGGGTTCATTCTAACTTGCAGCGCGCGGGCGATCGGCAAAGTGTCGATCGACGCCTAACCTCAGAATTTCATCTCAAAGTACACCAACAAGTCAAGACAAATGAGCAACCTTTCTAGAAGAAAATTCATCATCACCGTCGGAGCAACAGCAGCCGGCACCTTATTAGCCCACGGTTGCAGTTCTGGTTCCACCACATCTAGCACAAGTCCAAGCCCCGCAGCCGGCAGCACATCATCTCCCAGCGCCGCCCCAGCAGTCAACGTCAACCCCGCCGACGCCCCCGAAGTTACCAAAGCCAAACTCGGATTCATCGCCCTCACCGACGCAGCGCCCTTAATCATCGCCCAAGAAAAAGGTTACTTCGCTAAGTACGGCATGAAAGACGTAGAAGTTGCGAAACAAGCATCTTGGCCAGTTACTCGCGATAACTTAGAACTCGGTTCCGACAAAGGCGGCATTGACGGCGCCCACATTTTATCCCCAATGCCTTACCAAATGACATTAGGCACTATTACCAAAGGTAATCAGCCAGTGCCGATGAACATTGTGGCGCGGTTAAATACTAATGGTCAGGCAATTTCCCTTAGCAAAAAATACCTAGATTTAAAAGTAGGTACTGATAGCAAACCCCTCAAAGCAGCTTTGGCCCAGCAAAAAATTGCTGTCACCTTTCCCGGCGGCACCCACGACTTGTGGATGCGCTATTGGTTAGCAGCCGGTGGCATCAATCCAGATACAGATGTTTCCGTGATTCCAGTACCGCCACCTCAAATGGTAGCTAACATGAAATCCGGCAGCATGGAAGCTTTTTGTGTAGGCGAACCTTGGAATGCCCAGCTTGTTACTCAAAAAGTTGGATACACGGCCTTAGTAACAGGAGAACTTTGGAAAGACCATCCTGAAAAAGCCTTAACTTTAAGAGCCGATTGGGTTACCAAAAATCCTAAAGCTACTAAAGCAATTACAATGGCTGTACTGGAAGCCCAACAGTGGTGTGACAAGCCAGAAAATAAAGATGAGATGTGCCAAATCATCTCTCAAGATAAGTGGTTGAAAGTACCACTTGCAGATATTGCAGGTCGCATGAAAGGACAAATTGACTACGGTACCGGCCGCGTTGAAGCAGCTAGTCTCGTAGCGATGAAATTCTGGGCTGATAATGCTTCCTATCCCTACAAGAGTCACGATGCTTGGTTCATCAGTGAAAATATTCGCTGGGGTTATATGCCGGCAACTACCGACATTAAGGCCACAGTTGATAAAGTTAACCGGGAGGATATTTGGAAAGCAGCAGCGACAGCACTTGGCGTTCCCGCTGCCCAAATTCCTGCTACCACTTCTCGTGGTGTCGAAACCTTCTTTGACGGTGTGAAGTTTGACCCAGAAAAACCCGAAGAATATCTGAAGGGTCTGGCAATCAAGAAGGCTTAAACAGTTGACAGTTGGTAGGGGCAGTGCCAAGAGTGCCCGCCTTCTTAGTTAACAGTTAATTGCTGACAAATTCTTAAGTTTAGTGGAGTTGGGTTTCGCAACTCCACCCACCCCAGGTGACAGGGTTCTCAATTCAAAGTATCTACAAAAAATCGATTATTCACTATACTTCAATCACAAAAATGGCAACTAACTTAGCTGTTTCTAAAAGCAAAAATCCAGTAAATTCAGTCCTAGATATGGTTCAAAAGAACCGCAGAAAAATTATCCGCCCGCTAGTCGCGATTACAGTTCTACTTGTAGTTTGGCAAATCCTTTGCAGCGGTTCTACATCATCTTTACCAGGCCCGATTAAAGTTGTTCAAGAAAGTTGGGAGTTAATTGTCAATCCGTTCTTTGACAGAGGCGGCACCGACAAAGGCTTATTTTGGCAACTTGCGGCTAGCTTGCAGCGGGTGGCGATCGGCTTTACTCTCGCAGCAGTTCTGGGGATTGGTTTAGGAATATTAATTGGTACAAACTCTTTAATGTTCGATGCTTTAGACCCGCTGTTTCAAGTATTCAGAACTATCCCGCCCCTAGCTTGGCTGCCGATCGCCCTGGCAGTATTTCAACAGTTCAATCCCTTTGAAGGGCTGGGGATGAAAGCTAACGAAGTTTCAGCACTTTTCGTAATCTTGATTACAGCAATTTGGCCGATTCTGATTAACACAACAGTAGGCGTTCAACAAATACCCCAAGATTACAGAAATGTCGCCCGCGTGTTGCGCCTCCCCAACCAAAAATACTTCTGGAAAATTCTGCTCCCGTCTTCAGTCCCTTACATCTTCACAGGCTTGAGAATTGGTATCGGTTTGTCTTGGCTGGCGATCGTAGCTGCGGAAATGTTGGTCGGCGGCGTCGGTATCGGCTTCTTCATCTGGGATTCTTACAACAGTTCCAGACTCAGCGCGGTGATTTTGGCAGTGGTTTATGTAGGACTTGTCGGCTTGATTCTAGACAGAATTGTTGGTTTCGTCGCTTCCAAAGTTGTTCCTGAAGAACAAAAATAGAATTTGATAATGGGAATGGGGAATGGGGAATGGGTGATTAGTGATTGGTGATTAGTTAAGCTGTTCTGCATTTAAATTGCACAGTCAAAATTTTATAAAGTTATTGTGGGGTGGGCGTCTCGCCCGCACAAAAAATGCAATTTAGATGTCGAACAGCTTATCAGTTATTAGGAATCGGGAATAATTCCCAATTCCCAATGCCCAATTCCCGATTCCCGATTCCCAAATTAATAATTAGCATCTACTAAAGTACAAACTAACCTAAAAGTGCCATGTCAGTATTTGTTGAAGTAGACCACGTTGACCGTGTATTTAACTTGCCCAATGGTGAGCAATACATCGCTCTTAAAAACATCGAACTTAAAATAAAAAAGGGAGAATTCATCACCCTAATCGGACACTCGGGCTGTGGCAAATCTACACTGCTAAATATCATCGCCGGCCTCGACAAAGCAACTCAGGGCGGGATTACCTTAGAAGGACGCGAAGTCCGCGAACCAGGCCCGGACAGAATGGTGGTGTTTCAAAATTACTCGCTCTTACCTTGGCTGACAGTACGCGAAAACATTGCTCTAGCAGTTGATGAAATTTATAGCGGTAACTCTAAAGAAGATCGCGAGTTGGTGATCGAACACCACATTAAATTAGTCGGACTCGGACAAGCTGCCAATAAACGCCCCAGCGAAATTTCTGGGGGGATGAAACAAAGAGTTGCGATCGCCCGTGCCCTAGCAATTCGCCCGAAATTGTTACTGCTAGACGAACCCTTCGGCGCCCTTGACGCTTTAACTCGCGGTGGTTTGCAAGAACAGTTGATGAAAATTTGCGAGGAAAGCAAAGTCACCAGCGTTATGGTAACTCACGATGTGGATGAAGCTTTATTACTGAGCGATCGCATCGTAATGCTCACCAACGGCCCGGAAGCGCAAATCGGCCAAATTCTCGAAGTGAACATTCCCCGCCCCCGCAAGCGCATGGAAGTTGTCAACCATCCGAGTTACTACTCGCTGCGTAACGAAATGGTTTACTTCCTCAACCAGCAAAAGCGGGTCAAACAGCGCCGGGCAACACAACAACCGCCTGCGATCGCCCGCAACGGCCTGGAAAAAGTCAACCTCGACATCGGCTTTATTCCCCTCACCGACTGCGCCCCCTTAGTCGTAGCCAAAGAAAAAGGATTCTTCAAAGCCCACGGCTTAGAAGAAGTCACCCTCAGCCGCGAACCTAGCTGGAAAGAAATTGCCAAAGGTATTACGCAAGGACGGCTGGACGCGGCGCAAATGGTTGCAGGAATGCCGATTGCCATGCTGTTGGGCTTGGACGGCGAAGCCCCTGTTCCCATCCACACCGCCTTAACCCTTTCCCGCAACGGCAACTCGATTATTTTCGGGAAACACCTGTACGACAAAGGCATTCGGACATTAAAGGATTTCAAAGCGGAGATCGCCAATACTCCCGATACAGTTCACACCTTGGGCATGGTACACTCCGCCTCCATGCACAATCTGCTGTTCCGTTACTGGCTGGCTGCTGGCGGCATCGACCCCGACCTTGACGTGGCCTTGACGATCATTCCGCCCCCGCAGATGGTATCGAATTTAAAAGCAGGCAACATTGACGGCTACTGCGCCGGCGACCCTTGGAACTCCCACGCTGTCAACGGCGGTTCGGGTTTTGTGATGGTCCGTTCTCTCGATATTCTGCCCGGACACATCGAAAAAGTTCTCGGCGTTACCGAAGATTGGGCTCAGAAATATCCTCAAACCCACGTCGCCCTGGTCAAAGCACTTTTGGAAGCCTGCGACTACTGCGACGATCGCCGCAACCGCGAAGAAGTCCTAGAATTGATTTGCCAAGAACAATACATCGGTGCAGATCCCAAAGATATCCGTCCGGGGTTCCTCGACCCGTACAATTCCGGTACGGAGGCAGAACCGGAAATGCTCTACAATTTTAACCAATTCTACGTTGACAAAACCAATTGTCCAGACCGCCTAGAAATGGTGTGGGTGATGGCACAGATGGCCCGCTGGGGACTGATTCCGTTCCCGAAAAACTGGGTGGAAGTGGTCGATCGAGTTTTGCGGCCGGATGTCTTCGGTCAAGCAGTGCGCGAGTTGGGTTTGCCGGATATTGCCAGAGCTCGCCGCACGATCGAGCTATTTGACGGCACTGTCTTTAATCTAGACGACCCGATCGACTATCTTCACAAAGTCAAAATCAAGCGCGACGTCCGCATTGAAGAAATCTTAATTGAACAAATAGGCAGTCAGTGTTCCATCAGAATGCCAGCATAACTAGCAAATAGGAAGAGGGAATCAGGAGCAAAAAATCAGGAAAAAGACTCCACATTTCCCGCTTCCTAAATCCATAATTCCTTATTCTCAATCCAAATGTGTCATGTCTAAGTCCCCAAACCAAAATCCCAATCCTGAAAATATGCAAACTCTAAAAACCCCCAAAGCAACCAAGATTCAAACGGACAAGCCTGGTTTTTTGACTATTAAAGATGTATCGAAAGTCTACGACAATCTGAAAAACCCGGAACAACCTTTCGTCATTCTCGATGGTGTAAACCTGACTATTAATGAAGGCGAATTTATTTGTTTGATCGGTCACTCGGGCTGCGGCAAATCAACTTTGCTCAACATGATCGCCGGATTCAACGGGCCCACAAGCGGAGAAGTTGCTCTCGAAGGTTCCCGAATTACTGAACCGGGCCCCGATCGCATGGTGGTGTTTCAAAACTACTCGTTGTTACCGTGGCTGACGGCTACTGAAAATATCCACCTCGGCGTTGAAACTGTTTACGCAGACAAGTCCGCAGACGAACACAATACGATCGTCCAGGAACACTTGGAATTAGTAGGGCTGACCGAAGCTTGCGACAAAAGACCGGGCCAGTTGTCCGGGGGGATGAAACAGCGGGTGGCGATCGCCCGGGCCCTAGCAACTCGACCCAAACTGTTGATCTTGGACGAACCTTTCGGAGCTCTAGACCCGATTACCCGGGAAGAATTGCAGGAAGAATTGCTGAAAATTTGGCAGGATCATAAGATTACGATCATTATGATCACTCACGATATTGATGAAGCTTTGTTTTTAGCCGATCGTATCGTAATGATGACCAACGGGCCGGCAGCTTCGATCGGCGAAGATGTCCCTATTCCATTCAGTCGTCCCCGCAACCGGGCGCGGATTATAGAAGACCCGAAATATTACGAACTGCGGAACTTTGCTTTGGAGTTCCTGTTCTCTCGCTACGCACACCACGAAGAGGATCAATCAACGGACTCCGAGACAGCAGTCGCGGTACCCCTGCCATTACCTGCTAGCAAACAGCGTGCGGCGGTTGCTGACAGGGCGATGCCACCTGTATCCTTTATGCCTCATGCTGCCGAACCCCTAGAAGCTTCCCCGATCAAAGGCGCCATTCTGGCAGGCTCATGGTTGGTCGCAATGGCTACTTTGGCAGCCGTCAATGTGTCTGCTGTTTCCAGCCAGCTAAAGCAAGCGAAACTAGCAGAAACTGTTCCTGCGGTTACTGCGACGGCGGTTGTCAGTTCTCCCCCGAGCCCGCAAATCGTAGCAAGTTCGATCGCGACTGCGAGCCCAGCACCAGTTGCTGCGAACCCAGCACCGATTGCTGCTAGCCCAGCACCCGTTGCTGCTAGCCCAGCACCCGTTGCTACTAGCCCAGCACCAGTAGTTGCTGCTGCTTCGCCTGGTACTGCAAGCCCAGCACCAGTTGCTGCTGCCTCACCCTCGCCTGCTGCTAACAGCGCCGCAGCCCCCAATGCAGCAACCAGCGCCGCCCCAGGGATTTCTGACAAAGCCGAACTTGATGCGATCGGGCAACAGTTGTATGCACGAATCGATCAAAATTGGAGTACAACTCCGACATTTACCCAAAGTTTGACTTATCGGGTCAAAGTCAAGCAAAACGGCGACATTGTACAGTTTGAACCCACAAATAAAGCAGCTAAAGATTTCCTCAAAGAAACTCCTCTGCCGCTTTTACAAACTCCTGCCACTGCCCCAGCAGGTGCTCAAAAAACTGCTGAATTCCAAGTAATTTTTAGCCCCAGCAATGGCGGCAAATTAGAAGTTAAGAATGGGAAATAGCTAATTGCTTTCATAGTCCTACAGGTGTTTCAACCCCTGTCTCAGAGCTGCGAGTCGCCTAAAGACGACTAAAGATTAATACTTATACTCAGCACGGTCAAAGACCGTGCTTTCGTGTCCTCCGCTTCATCCTCAGCAGATCCAAATCACAGTAGGAGTGCTGCAAGTTAAAACGGATGCAGGTAAAACCCGTCAGGGACTTTGCTCCAACTACCTTGCCGGACTTGAAACGGGGGCAAAGGTTCGCCTCAGTGTCCGCACGTCTAGCTTCCGTCCACCCGCCGATCCACTCGCGCCAATGCTTATGGTTGGGCCGGGTACGGGGGTAGCGCCTCTGATTGCCTTCCTCCATTATCGGGAAGCCCTATTGCAGCAGGAAACACAATTAGGTGATGCTTCCTTGTATTTCGGCTGTCGCGATCGCAGTGACTTCCTCTATGAGGAGCAACTTGCAAGCTGGCAGAATCAAGGCGTGCTGTCTGGGTTAGAAGTTGCTTTCTCGCGGATGACCGACAAGAAAGTCTATGTGCAAAACTTGATGCAAGAAAAAGCTCAAGAACTCTGGCGAATACTCAGCCATCCGCAATGCCACTACTATGTCTGTGGCGATGCCAAGATGGCAGACAATGTATTCGAGGTGTTTATGGCGATCGCCAAAACGGAAGGTGGACTCTCGGACACTGACGCTGTTAATTTCTTCGACCAAATGAAGCTAGAAAAACGCTTCTTCAGCGATGTTTGGGGTGTGGTGCTGAACTTCAAGGAATCCATCAAAGAGGTACAGCATGACAACTACTCTAAAGCCGAAAAATGGCTCGATCGTATGCAGGAATCTGCTGATGGTCAAGACGCCGTTCAGGAGGAATTACAACAGCTAACTATCTAAAATTGGAATTGCAATTGACGTTGCACTTTTCCCGGAAGAATGGAGTGCGCTCGCACTCGTTCATCACCAAAAACACATCTTTAATAAAGCATAAACGCAATGAATCTCAGAAATTTTACCGATATCTCAAAGTCGGGAATCTTACTCAAAGTTATTCCCCTAACAGCGCTATTTTGCTTGGCAAAATGGATCGCTCATCAGATGCAGTGGGAAATTGGTAAGTTCGATAGTCAGATAGGTTCTCTGTTGGCGGCGGTAACGTTCATCTTGGCGTTTATGCTGAACGGGACGCTGACTGATTACCGTACCAGTGAAGATATGCCCGCGCAGATTGCGAATGCGGTTGAAACGATTCAAGATACGAATTTGTTCATTGCAGCCCGTCAGCCCGACTATAACCCAACCCTACTTACAGAAGGGTTAGTTGAGATCCTCAAATCAGTCCTACTCTGTTTGAAACAGAATAAGCCATTCATCAGAGTTGAGAATTCTGTTACAATCCTCAATCAATCACTGGTTCCATTATCAAAGTTTTGCGAAGCTCCTTTGATGGCTCGCCTTCAAGGTGAACAGGCAAAGATTCGTCTTCTTATTGCCCGAATTCAAAGGATTTGCGATACCGACTTTCTGGGATCAGCCTATGAATTGCTGCATCTTCTGATAATTGCCTCAAGCATTGCTTTGTTAATAACGCATAGCGACGAGTTTTATACCAATTTGATTATTTCAGCTTTTCTATTTACGTCATTCATGTATTTGTTGTTGCTCATCTACGACATTGACAATCCTTTTGAGTACAACGGAACATCTAGTGCGGATATTGATTTGTCATCTCTAGAGCAGTCGTACCATCAACTGCGTGAGGGGCTATTGAATGACGATGAGCCTAAAATACCTGTGTAACCAGTTTTCCGATATTGAAATAACAATGAAAACAAAAACTAAAAACTGGTTTAAACTTGCTTTCCAGAGCAGAGGGTCAGTTATCTCAGCTATTTATCAACGAGTTATTGGGTTTGGTCTGTTTGGTTTTATTGTTTCTGTACTTTACTATTTCAAACTCCCTGTATCCCAACCTATTTTGGGAAGTATTATTCCTAGCATCGTCTTAGGCTTATTACTGGTTTTCCGAACTAATACCGCTTACGAACGGTTTTGGGAAGGTCGTAGGTTATGGGGAAATTTAGTCAACGACGCCCGTAACATGGTGTGGCAAATTGGGGCCATGATGGACGACCTTGAACCAGAAGATCGAGCTAAAAGAATTGCAGTCATGCGCCTCGTAGCTGCTTTACCTGTAACGTGTAAATTGTATCTTAGGTCAGAACCTATAAATAGCGAAGTAGAAGAATTGATGTCTCGCTCTCAGTATTTACAGCTAAAGAAAATCCACAATCCACCGCTACAGATAGTCTTTTGGATAGCAGATTATCTACAACAGCAGTATCAACGTGGTAACGCTGTCTTACATTACAGTCATGTAGTTTTTCTGCAAACTACTGTGAAGAGTATGATGGAGTCTTTAGGACACTGCGAACGCATTTTAAGAACGCCCCTCCCCCTAGCTTATTCCATTCATCTCAAGCAACTGTTATTAATTTACTGCGTGTTATTGCCTTTCCAGCTAGTTAAAGATTTGGGATGGGGGACAGGTATGTTTGTTGGTTTGATTAGTTTTACGTTACTTGGCATTGAAGAAATTGGTTTGGAAATAGAAAATCCCTTTGGTTACGATACCAACGACTTACCCCTTGATGATATTTGCAACACAATCAAATCCGACATTGAAGAGTTTATAAATTGTAATCCCCAGCTCTAATCTAATTCAGATAAATTTCACCAATACAGAGTTTAATTTACTAAAATAGACCTCTTGCAAAATAATTTTGTGCTATTATGGAAAGTTTAGCCAATTTTATAATCTAGCAGGCTGGGCAAGTTTAAGGAGATGCCAATCAACCCAATAATTCAAAGTTTGACCTAAACTTGAGCAAATCTTTAAGGATAACACATATTTTTTTTGCAAGAGGTCTAATGTATAATCACAAAAAGAAACCAAAGAGGATCGGGAAAATTCCTATGCAATTACTTAAGCAGTTAAGTATAAAAACAAAACTCATAGTCATGTTACTGGTAGTCAGCCTTTGCGCTATGCTCGCGAGCACCTATATATGCTCTAGCACTGGGAAAGCGATTCTGACCGAAAAAGTCTTCAACCAATTAACTAGCCTTCGGGCTGCCAAAACTTATCAAATCCAAGATTATTTTGAAACCCTTTACAACCACAGCCAGACCCTAAGCGAAGATTTGACAGTCGTCGATGCCATGCAGGAGTTCAAGACAACTTACGGCCAACTTGAAAAATCAACAGTACCAGCGGATGCTGACGCCAAAATTGATACTTACTACAGTACACAATTTATACCCAAACTAACCCGAACTCAGGAGGGTGCGCCGGTTCTGGCATCCTATACACCAAAAACAGCCGCGGCTCGTTACTTGCAGTACCACTACATCGCTGCTAACCCCAACCCCGCTGGCAAGAAACTTCTCCTTGATAATCCTGGCGACGCCAGCGCTTACAGCCGCGCTCACGCCCGCTACCACCCGATTTTTCGCAATATGGTTGAAAAATATGGTTACTACGATATGTTTTTGATCGATCCCGAAGGAACCGTTGTCTATACGGTTTTTAAAGAAACAGATTTTACCACAAACTTCACCAACGGGCCTTATAACGAGAGTAACCTAGCATCCGCAGTAAAAGCCGCACGACAGGCTAAGGGAACGGGCTATGTGAAAATAGTAGATTTTAAGCCCTACAGACCTTCCTACGGTGCGCCTGCGGCTTTTATCGCGGCCCCCATCTTTAAGGGTTCGGAATTCCTTGGTGTTTTGGCGTTCCAGCTTCCCGTTGACAAAATTAACAACGTGATGACTGGTAACAAAAATTGGAAACAAAATGGTCTGGGCGATTCAGGAGAAACTTATTTGGTGGGGTCGGATTATCTAATGCGCTCTGCGTCTCGTTTCCAGATTGAAGACCCAGAAGGTCATGCAAAAATCCTACGCTCGATCGGTACTGATGAAAAGACGATCAAGAAAATCAAAGAGTTTAATACTACCATCCTCCTACAGGAAGTGCAAACAAAAGCAGTGAAGGAAGCGTTGTTTGGGAAACAGGGCACGGAGGCGATCGACGATTATCGCAATATTCCGGTTTTGAGTTCTTATGCTCCACTAGATATTGATGGATTAAAGTGGGTTATCTTGGCGGAAATAGATGTTTCTGAAGCCTATGCCTCAATTCACTCGTTTGAAAAAACTGTTTTGATTGGGGCTACTATAATCATCGCGCTAATCACGCTTGTTGCCATGTGGCTGACCGCAATCTTTGTCAAACCCATCAAGATGTTAATCGCTAGCGCCGACAACGTGGGGGCTGGAAATGTTGATGCCCTGGTCAAATCAGGTTCGCAAGATGAATTTGGAGACTTAGCTAAGTCATTTAACCAAACGATAGGTAGCCTTCGTGCCGAAACTCAACTAATCGAACAGAAAAATCGCGAAAATGAAGCATTAGTCTTAAGTATATTTAGTCCGGCAATAGCCAAACGCCTCAAACAGGGCGATCGAGAAATTGCCGATCAGATTTCTAATGTCTCGGTCTTGTTTTCCGACCTGGATCGATTTACGAAGCTCACTCACTCAATGTCCCCTCAAGAGGTTGTTAGCCTGCTTAATGAACTGGTAACAGCCTTTGATGAAATGACAGATAAATACGGTTTGGAGAAGATTAAAACTATTGGTGACGGTTACATGGCTGTATGCGGGCTTGGTGTGCCGCGTCTGGATCATGACAAACGCACGGTAGATTTTGCTTTGGAAATGCTGTCGTTTGTCCGCCGATTTAGTTATGAAAAAGGCTTGCATCTAGATTTGCGGATCGGCATCAATTCAGGAGATGTAGTTGCAGGCGTGATTGGCAAAAATAAATTGCTCTACGACGTTTGGGGCGATAGTGTAAATATTGCCAATAGGTTGAAGTCGGCTTGTCCGCCCGGATCGATATTCGTGTCTCAAGACATTTGCTCGCGCCTGACCGAACTATACGATTTTGAGCTGGTTGGTGAAATTCAAGAACTAGGAAAAGAACAGCTAGTGGCTTGGCAAATTAAAACTTCTAAGCTTCCAATAAGTGTTCGAGAGGAAGAAGTTTATGAGTAATTTAAGCTTTTCAAACGACTGGCAAACCTGGGCGTTAATTGTCGGATTAGGCTTCCCATTCTTGGTAGTTTTACTAGGAGAGGTTATTTATCATCTACAAAGGCGCGGTAGACCGCTGGCGGCTACGCTGCGGGTTGTAAAAAACCTCGTCCTGCCCATCTTAATGCTGATGGTTTTAATCAGGAATGTCCTGACGCTTGACGTTAATGGGAATTTTCCAAAGCTGGTCGCAACGCTGTTCTGGATATCTGTGATCTACGCCTCTCTCTCGCTGCTTAATGTGATTTTGTTTGAAGAAGCGGAGGCGAATACATGGCGGGCGCGGATGCCCAAACTGCTGATCGATCTTTCTAGGTTGTTTTTGGTGCTTGTAGGAAGCGCGATCGTGCTGGCGGCAGTGTGGGGTGCTGATTTGGCGGGTCTTGCTACCGGATTGGGCGTTAGCTCGATCGTGATCGGTTTGGCGCTTCAGGACACACTAGGCAGCGTCATGTCTGGCATTGCGCTGCTGCTGGAACGCCCCTTCAGTGTGGGTGATTGGTTGCGTATTGGAGATATCGAAGGGCAGGTAGTTGATATCAATTGGCGCTCTGTTCGCCTGCTAACTCTCGAACGCCAAGTGATTATCGTTCCTCATCAGTTCATTGGAAAAGAAATAATCCGTAATTATAGCCAACCAGAACGCATTTACAACCAACGCCTCAATATTGGCTTTTCCTACGATACCCCCCCTAACCTCGTGAAGCAGGTATTAACAAGTACAGCTTTGGCTACACAGGGAATATTAGCCGAACCCGAACCAGAGATCAAAACCACATCCTATGATGAGACTGCAATTATCTATGAGGTGGAGTTTTTTATTGAAAACTTTGAGGATGTGGAGCAGATACTCGATCGATTTATGACGCGAGTCTGGTATGCAGCGCAGCGAAACAACCTGACACTATATCGCTACCGATACGAGTATGCTGTGGAAGCTGCGGACAAGGCAGATAGCGCTTCAAGTAAGTTAGCCCAAAGCCTGCACTCAATTCCTGGATTTATGCCTTTAGCTAGAGAGCCAAAAAATTTGGATGACTTAACTAAGGGAACTATTTTACAGAAGTTTGGTGCGGGAGAGAAAGTCATCCGGCAGGGCCAGCTTGGTAATGCTTTGTACATTATCATTGCGGGTCAGGCTAAGGTCACAGTCACGAACAAGTTTGGCATGGAGTTGGAGGTAATGACTATCTTGAGTGGTGAATTTTTTGGCGAGATGGCGCTGTTTAGCGGGGAACCAAGTCCGGTATCGATCGCCGCCGTTGACGATTTACAAGTTCTTGTCATCTACTCAGATGCTGTAAATACGATGATTGAACGTCAACCAAGCTTGGGGCGCGAGATCGGTCAAATTATCGAGGCGCGAAGCAAAGCAGTAAGTATGGCCGGGCAGGCAGAACAATTTTTTTAGGGGGAGATTGGCGATAATTAAACAGGGATTTTAAACATTAATCATCCCAAAGCCCTTGAAACTTGAGATAGAATAATAGCCTAAAGCTGTTGAAACGAACTTCCTCAAAATGTTGGGTGCGATCGCTCAATCGGTTCAACTGTAGGCGATCGTAGTAGATAGGGTATTTGGGCTCAAATCACAATGTTGGGTGCGATCGCTCTCTCTTTCGTCAACTAAAGTTAAGATAGCAGACAAGGACTTGACAGTGGAAGCACCCAGAAAGTAAAGTAGGCATCACGATTCTGGAACGGTTAATTCTTAAATTGTTAATAGCTAATAACAATCAACAAGTAAGAATTAACCATTAACATTAATCATCAAACCTTTTTAGATTTGAAACCCTGAAAAAGTTCTATGAACTCTTCATAGCTGACTTGTCCGTCACCACTGCTGTCTGCTCGCTTTAGCATCTCTTGAATCTCGGCACTCGTAACCAGAGAATCAAGGCTGCGAATACAAATTTTCAACTCTTCTAGACTTATCTGACCAGAACCGTCTGCATCAAACAATTTAAAACGTTCTAAAAGCCGTTTATCTTGGTCGTCCATCAGATCCGATTCCAGCAGGGTAGCAAACTCCTCAAAGCTGATACTTTCACTATTCGGTCTACCTGTGATGATATCCATCGCTTCTTGAACCCGTTGGAACGAATAGGGGCGACCAACGGCTTTCAATACAGATCCAAGTTCTGTAGCAGACATGGAATTGCTGCCGTCTTTATCGAATTTTCTAAATGTATCTTTACAGAAGGCTATTTGCTCATCGCTCATCCAGTCAAGATTCACGGATTTCCTTCCACCGGCTTGGCGCTGAGTGGAGAGTGAATCTAAGCGATCGAGGACATCGAACGCGTGCCCTGTGGCTTGCCAAAGCCGACTTGAATCAGTACCAAACCGCACACTGCCGTTTTCGGCAATCAGGGGTAAATCAAATCGCAGCGTTGAATCTTCCATCAGTACCCGTCCGGCTTCGGAGGTTTCTCGTCCATAGTAGTGATCTCGATGGGGGAAGAAGCCGCAAATGTTGATGATTTTCAGATGTTCTTCAAAAATGGTGCGGAAGATGCGGAATTCTGACAGCAAATACGGCTCAATTTTCTCGTAATAGCTGACACACTGTTTCTGAGCATCAAGATTTTCCTGGTGCGTTAGAATCAAACAGGGCATAAACAGGCACTCTTCTGGGGTAAGTGATGCTTGCCAATCATGCCCCGAACTAACCATTTGCATTGCCTTTTTATCCCCGTCGTACATATGGACAGTGTGGCGATAGAGATTACGGGGAAATTGATCCAGTAAGATCATCAAGGCAAGGCAACCGCGAGGAGTTTCCATCCAATGGTCGAGTTTGCCTGCGATCGCATCGGACACCAAGTCCCCATATTTTTTGCGGATTTCATTATCTGTATCTTGACTTTTCCCAAACCACAAGGAAAGACACTTCATCGCATCGAGGTTTCCTGCATCATCGCGAAGGAACATGAAGTTAATTAAATCTTGCTGGAGTTTTTGTTTGTTATCCATACTTTTTGGTTTCTGTTATTTGATAAATAATATTTATAAAGCAACAACTTGAACAATCAACAGTACCAGCGGATTTTAACACAAAAATTAATACTTACTACCAGACACAATTTATACCCAAACTAACGCGAACTCAGGAGGGTTCGCCGGTTCTCGCATCCTACACGCCAAAAACAGTCGCTGCCCGTTACTTGCAGTACCACTACATCGCTGCTAACCCCAACCCCGTTGGCAAGAAACTTCTCCTTGATAATCCTGGCGACGCCAGCGCTTACAGCAGCGCTCACGCCCGCTACCACCCGATTTTCCGCAATATGGTTGAAAAATATGGTTACTACGATATGTTTTTGATCGATCCCGAAGGAACCGTTGTCTATACGGTTTTTAAAGAAACAGATTTTACCACAAACTTCACCAACGGGCCTTATAACGAGAGTAACCTAGCAAAAGCGATCGCCCAAGCACGACAAGCAAAGGGAACCCGGATTGGGCGTTAGCTTGATCGTGATCGGTTTGGCGCTTCAGGATACCTTGGGTAGCGTCATGTCTGGGATTGCGCTGCTTCTCGAACGCCCCTTCAGTGTGGGTGATTGGTTGCGAATTGGAGATATCGAAGGTCAGGTAATTGATATTAATTGGCGCTCTGTTCGCCTGCTCACTCTCGAACGCCAAGTGATTATCGTTCCTCATCAGTTCATTGGAAAAGAAATAATCCGTAATTACAGCCAACCAGAACGCATTTATAACCAACGGATCAATATTGGCTTTTCCTACGATACCCCCCTAACCTCGTGAAGCAGGTACTAACAAGTACAGCTTTGGCTACACAAGGAATAGGCGAGATGGCACTATTTACTGGGGAACCAAGTCCGGTATCGATCGCCGCTGTTGACGATTTGCAAGTTCTTGTCGTCTATTCAGATGCTGTAAATACGATGATTGAACGTCAACCAAGCTTGGGGCGCGAGATCGGTCAAATTATCGAAGCGCGAAGCAAGGCCGTAAGTATGGCTATTCAGGCTGATGTTTAGTCCAATGTTGAGGTTTAGTGTCTATGATTTTGAAGTAATTTGAGTTTAAAACCTACGGCAAAACCAATCAATAGCAAGCAATTGATGAAGCTATCCGATGCGTTCATGCCGGGGGGTAGGTCAAAATAGTAGACGATAGGCGATCGATCAATTGCAAATCAGGAAATCGGTACAGCCTGCTCCTCAGCATTTTTGGAGAGATTTGGTAAATATTGATACATTATTTGCCTAAATACTCGGTTAGGACTATAATGACGAATTACCAATTACGAATTAGCTTTCAAAATTAGCATCTATAAATCAGCAGATGGAAACTAAAAAAACTCTTTGCCCTTACTGCGGTGTAGGTTGTGGTCTAGAAGTTGTTCCCGACAAAAACCAAGGTTGGAAAGTCCGGGGCGATCGCAACCACCCATCGAGTCAGGGCATGGTTTGTGTGAAGGGAGCAACTGTAGCAGAGTCAATTCGTACCCAGCGGCTGCTTTATCCGATGATGCGGGATACCCTCGATCAACCGTTCCGCCGCGCTAGCTGGGACGAAGCACTAGACGCAATTGCCCACCGTATCCAAACAATTCGCAGCACTAGCGGCCCCGATGCTATATGCCTTTACGGTTCGGGTCAATTCGTCACTGAAGATTATTATGTTGCTCAGAAACTGCTCAAAGGTTGTCTGGGCACTAATAATTTTGATGCCAATTCTCGATTGTGTATGTCTTCAGCCGTTTCTGGATACGTGCAAAGTTTTGGTTCGGACGGGCCGCCTTGCTGTTACGACGATTTAGAATTAACAGATTGTGCTTTTATTATCGGCAGCAATACAGCGGAGTGCCATCCAATTATTTTCAACCGATTAGCAAAGTATCACAAAAAGCATCCCAATGTCAAGATGATTGTGGTAGATCCGAGACGGACGCCGACTGCTGAGGCTGCGGATTTGCACTTAGCAATTAAACCGGGTACGGATATAGATTTGCTGAACGGAATTGCCTATTTGCTGTTGCGCAGGCGGGCAATAGATCCAGAGTTTATTCAAGAATGCACGGCAAATTTTGCAGCTTTTACTGAAGTTATCAGCAGCTACACGCCGGATTTTGTAGCCTCGCGCTGCGGCATTTCAGTGCGCGATTTAGAAACGGCGGCGGACTACTGGGAGCAGTCGCAGCGGGTTTTGTCGCTATGGTCGATGGGAATTAACCAGTCCTCCGAAGGCACGGCAAAGGCGCGATCGCTAATTAATTTGCACTTGATGACCGGTCAAATCGGCAAACCCGGATGCGGCCCGTTTTCCCTCACGGGTCAGCCCAATGCGATGGGAGGGCGAGAAGCGGGGGGACTTTCTCATTTGCTCCCGGGCTACCGGTTTGTGAAAAATGCCGAACACAGAACCCAAGTCGAGCAGTTTTGGGGAATGGCACCGGGAAGCATTTCGCCACATCCGGGCCGCACTGCTTGGGAGATGATTACGGGTTTGGAAACTGGCGAGGTAGAGATGCTTTGGATTGCAGCCACCAATCCAGCGGTAAGTATGCCGGATTTGGAACGGACAAAAGCGGCTTTTTTACGATCGCCCTTTACGGTCTATCAAGAAGCTTACTATCCGACGGAAACCTCTGCTTACGCTCACATCCTCTTGCCGGCAACGCAGTGGAGTGAAAAAACCGGGGTGATGACTAATTCGGAACGCCGCATCACCCTTTGTGCCGGTTTCGACACTCCTTCAGGAGAAGCCCGGGACGACTGGAGCATTTTCGCCGAGGTGGGACGGCGCTTGGGTTTTGCCGAACACTTTGCTTTCGAGAACGTTGCTGAGGTATTCAAAGAGTACGCGCAGTTGACGCAGGGCCAGCCTTGCGACATCACAGGCCTGAGCCACGAATATTTGCGCCAAGAAGGCCCGCAGCAGTGGCCTTGCCGCGAAAATGAGTCAAAACATCCAGCAGCAGAAGCTAAACGGCTGTACACCGATCGGCGTTTCCACACTCCCGACGCGCGGGCGAGATTTTCGGCCTATCACTCGCGGGGACTGGCAGAACCTCCCGATCCAGACTATCCGTTTGTGTTGACGACAGGGAGAGTTTACGGACACTGGCACACGATGACGCGCACGGGGAGAACTGAGAAAATTAATCAATTGCACCCCAATCCGTTTTTGGAAATTCATCCCCGCGATGCTGCCAAATTGCAGATTAAGGAGGGGGATTTGCTGGAAGTTCGATCGCGCCGCGGCAAGGCGCAGTTTCCGGCAAAAGTCACAAAGGCGATCGCCCCGGGTACGCTATTTGTACCGATGCACTGGGGTTCTCTGTGGGCTTTATGTGCTGAAGCCAATGCCATGACTCATGCTGCAAGCTGTCCAGATTCCAAACAGCCGGAGTTAAAAGCTTGTGCGGTGCAATTGGTGCTGGTTGGGGCAGAAACAGGGGCGGAAGTTGTGGCAAAAGTTCCCGCAGAAGCTGGGGAATTGAATTGGGCAAAATCCACCGTCGCCGTCAGTTCTTGAGCTAGCTTCTAACTTTTGGAATGCGACAAATAAATCACCTTGGTTTCTTGCCACAGACTGACGTAAAGTCCTAGTTTTTTGTCAAGAAACCGAGTTTCTAGGCTGTTGCTGTTGAGGCATAATTCCAGTGTTTTGACGATCGCCAAAACCTCGATCGAGCAATTTTGAGCCATTACTACAAGCTGCCTTCCGCGGGCTTCGCCAGGAACCAGAAAAAATAAATTTATTTATGCTGAATTTTTCCAGTTTTATTCGTGGTTTTTCCTTCAGCCTTCAGATGAGGGGCTTTCTTTTTGCTCGATCGAATCAGAAAATTGCAGTTTGTGCGTATAGGTGCTATGATCTTTTCACAAGGCTTTATTTTCGGCAGTACAGTTCGTTCGATCGGCGTTCCTCCGGATTTAAATCTCTACACCCTCTAATTCTGGAGAATGTTCAATGTCAATCTATGTCGGCAATTTATCCTACGAAGTAACGCAGGAGCACCTCAGCCAAACTTTTGGAGAGTATGGAACCGTAAAGCGCATTCAATTGCCTGCTGATCGGGAAACAGGTCGGATGCGTGGATTCGCTTTCGTAGAAATGTCTACTGAAGCAGAAGAAACCGCAGCCATCGAAGCTCTTGACGGCGCTGAGTGGATGGGTCGCGACCTCAAGGTCAATAAGGCAAAACCCCGTGAAGAACGTGGTTCTTCTAACAGCGGTAACTGGGGCAACAACGACCGCTCTTCTCGTCGCTACTAAACCACTCCTGCTAAATTTTTAGCTTGTTAGTGTGTTAGACCCGATCGAGCATTATCGTCAACAATCATTCTCTATTGGGAATAGTTGATTCGGCGATCGCACTGGGTCTTAGAGTCCTCAAAATATTGCTAGACAATAGTTTGAGGTTTTTTTATGGCAAAAATTTATTTAATGTTAACTAAATCATCTGATCTCGGGTAAATCAACCACAATTATTTGTAGGGTTCGGTTTCACAAACCATCTATAATTCAGACAGACAATCTACATGAACTCTCCTAGCACGCGACAGAATTGGATTGTGGGTAATTACATCATCGGTATGCTGAAAAAAATATTTAAGCAAATTTCTAAGTTAAGCAGTGATCAATACTTTCTGCATTTTACAGAAACTGTAGAAGTAATAATCTCGAAAATTTTATCCCTGGCGATGATTTTGGTAATTATCGTCAGCGTTTGCGATTTGCTAATTTTTTTAGCAAAAGAATTGGTAAACGACCCCCAGACTTTGTTGAAAGACGCATTGTTTGTCATATTTGGATTATTTTTAAATGTTTTAATTGCTCTGGAAATATTAGAAAATATTACAGCTTATCTAAAAAAGCACGTAATTCAAGTAGAGCTAGTTATCGTAACTTCTTTGATAGCAGTATCTCGAAAAATTATTATTCTTGACCTGGAAAAGAAAACCGCAGCCGACTTGATTGGTTTGGCGACTGCAATTTTCGCGCTTTCTATCAGTTACTTAATAGTGCGGTACACAAATAAAGACGATTAATATTGGGAATGGGAATTTGGAATTGGTTATAAAAAAAATGACTAACAAGTAACCACTAACTATTACCCATTACTCATTATCCTATGCCCAGTCGCACCTAATTTACCTGAGAAAGGCTGTATATCTATTCCAATAAACCAGGAGGAGGCACAATTTCAATTCTGCCTTGTTTTAAGTCAACAATTGGTACAATCTCTTGGACAAAAGGAATCAAAATTTTTGTTGATTTAGGCTGCTGAACGCGAATTTTTCGTGGTTTGCGAGTGTTTCTGGGGTCCTGTGGTGGTGGAGGAGTTTCAAGCTGTTTTAGCTTTTCTAGTTCTGCGGCGATGACTTCCGGCGGCGTTAGATTCGTTTCTACTTCTAAAAGGTCGTTACCTGCGGCAAAAATATCACTTACCTTACCTAAGATTTCCCCGGTTAACTGGTTGAAAACTTCCATACCGATCAAATCTTGGACATAAAACTCATCAGGTTCGAGGTAAGGTCGATCGGTCTTTTCAACAAACAACTTGCAGTTACGCAACGTCTCAGCAGTCGATCGATCTTCCACACCCTCTATCTCTACAGCATACAGCCCCTTGCCCGGAATGTAGCGACCGCCCAAAAACTCGATCGGTTCCGGTTCAGTTTTGTTAGGGCGCAAAAGCCAGCGCTTTCCCGGTTCGATAAACCTTTCCGGGAAATCCGAATCGGGATAGACTCGTACTTCTCCATCCAAACCTTGAGCTGCTACAATCTTACCGATTTCTATCCACTCAGACATAAACTTTTTGAGAATTGGGAATTGGGAATTGGGAATTGGGAATTGGGAATTGGGAATTGGGAATTG
>ENA-OBIO01000253-OBIO01000253.1-metagenomes-genome-assembly--contig:-NODE-253-length-32407-cov-6.27698_pt1 | contig 32407 bp, 30 predicted proteins | sample MGYA00153383_OBIO01 | MGnify analysis MGYA00153383 | reverse complement strand
CTGACTCGCCGCGGCTGTTAGAGCGCAGTGAGCGAAGCGAACGCAGCGAGTTCTGCGGCTGGCCGCCAGACCGAGTACCGCAAGGCAGTCGTTGCGCAGCGGCGACCGCTTCCGCTGACCGCCTACAGGCACCCGCCCGCGGCCATGCGCGCGAAGAATCCAGAACGCAGAGAAGGACCGCCTCAGTACGCACGCTTCATCAACCCTTCGGGCCGCCACACCAGAATCACCGCCATCAGCAAATACACACCCACCCCGCTGTACTCAGCAAAAAACACCTTTCCGAACGTGTCGACGAAACCGACCAGTAGCGAAGCAATCAACGCCCCCGTGATCGACCCGATGCCGCCGATCACGACAACGACGAAACAGATGATCAGCACGCTGCCACCCATGCCCGGATACACCGACGACAGCGGCGCCGCGATCATTCCTGCAAGCGCCGCGAGTGCGACGCCACCCGCGAACACGATGCGGTACAGCAGCTTGATGTCGAGCCCCAAGCCGCGCGCCATGTCGCGGTTGCTCGCACCGGCGCGGATCATCATGCCCAGGCGCGTGCGGTTCACGACCCAGTAGAGCGCGAGCGCGACGACGACGCAGGCGGCAGAGGCGAACACGCGGTACCACGGGTACGACATCAACCCGCCCAACTCGAAACCGCCCGCGAGCCATGCCGGGGCCTGCACACCGTGCACGTCATTCCCGACGAGCAGGCTGCGCGCTTCTTCGAACACGAGGATCAACGCATAGGTCATCAGCACTTGCTGCAGGTGGTCGCGTTGGTACAAAAAGCTGAAGAACGCCCACTCGAGCAGATAGCCAAACACGGCGGCGAGCAGCACACCGACGGCGAGTTTGGTCACGAACCAGTCGCCGAAGTACGGCGCGAGCACGAACGCGAGGTAGGCGCCGATCATGTAGAAGCTGCCGTGCGCGAGATTGATCACGCCCATGATCCCGAAGATCAGCGTCAGCCCGCTGGCCACGAGGAACAACAGCAAGCCGTATTGAACGGCGTTCAGGCATTGGACGAGGAAGGTGGCGAGGTCCACGGGGTCACGCCGCTTCGAGGTCGACCATGCACAGTTCCAAGACAGCGCAGGTGTCGAGCAAGTTCACTCGAACACCACGGCTCGCAGGCGGATCGACCGTCGCTTTGCGGCGGCATCTCTCACAGTTTTCGCAGACCTCGGCATCGCCAGCAGGTGCCCGATGAAGTCGGGCGCCTCTGCGCCTGCGCTACGGCGCAGGCGCTCGTACTCGCTGGCGTCGAGCACCACGACCGCGCGCTTGCCGCGGCAGGTCACCCGATGAAGTCGGGCGCCTCTGCGCCTGCGCTACGGCGCAGGCGCTCGTACGCGCTGGCGTCGAGTACCACGACCGCGCGCTTGCCGCGGCAGGTCACGAACTGAGGCCGGCCGTTCAACGCGGCATCGACCACAGCGCTGAATTGCGCCTCGGCATCTTGGAGCCGCCACGAGGTCTTGAGAAGCATGTTCGGCTCTCTGCGAACGTGAATAGCGCGGCCGCTCAGAGCTTGCACCCCCGCGCCGGGTCGGCGAGTGCCTTGATCGCGACCGAGCGGTACTCGTTGTTGTTGCCCTTGGCCTCGCGCAGGTAGATGTCTTGCACCGGGTTGCCGGCAGGCGAGATCGTGAACTTGCCGCGCGGGCTGTCTACGGTGACCTTGTGCATCGCGGCGGTCAGCGCGTCGCGCTTGCTCAAGTCACCCTTCACCGCGGTGAGGCCGGCGGCGAGAATCTGCGCAGCGTCGTAACCCTGCACGGCGTACACGTCGGCGTTGGCCTTGTAGGTCAGCGCGAAGGCTTTGCGGAAGGCGTTGTTGCGCGGCGTGTCGAGGTTGTCGGCGTAGTGCAGCGTGGTCAGCATGCCTTGCGCGGCGGCACCTTGCGCTTCGAGCGTGCCGTCGGTCAGGAAGCCGGGGCCGTACAGCGGGATGCTTTTGTTCAAGCCCGCGGCCGCGTAGTCTTTGACGAATTTGACGGCGCCGCCGCCGGCGAAGAAGGCGTAGACCGCGTCGGGCTTTTGCGCCGCGATCTCGGTCAGCAAGGCCTGAAACTCGACGCCGGGGAAGGGCAGGTTCATGTCTTTGAGCACCTTGCCGCCGCCCTTTTCGAAGGCCTCGGTGAAGCCTTTTGCCGACTCGTTGCCGGCGGCGTAATTCCAGGTGATCGTCATCGCCCGCTTCGCGCCTTTTTCAGCAGCGACCTTGCCCATCGCGAAGGCAGGTTGCCAGTTCGAGAACGAGCTGCGCACGATGTTGGGTGCGCACAGTGGGCCGGTGATCGCATCGGCACCGGCATTCGGAATGATGAGCAGCGTGTTGTTGTCCTTCGCCGCCTTGGCCATCGCGAGCGCGACGCCCGAGTGCACGGTGCCGACCAGCACGTCGACGTTGTCGCGCTTGATCAGCTTGTTGACGTTGTCGGTGCCCTTGGACGGGTCGGATTCGTCGTCGACCTTGAAGTACTGAATCTCGCGCCCGCCGAGCTTGCCGCCTTGCTCTTGCACGTAGAGCTTGAAACCGCTTTCGATCATGTTGCCGAGGCTCGCGAAGGTGCCGGTGTAGGGCAGCATGAAGCCGACCTTGATCGGGCCGGCGGTCTGCGCGTGCGCAGCCATCGCGCACAGGGCGAGGGCGGCGGCAGTCGTGGTCTTGAAGGCAAAGTGCATGAAGGCTCCCAGCTCAGGGTGTTTTTGAATGTTCGAGGATGAATCGGCCTGCTTCGGTCGACAGCCGTTCGGGCTGATCCCGGTGCGGGGAGTGTCCGCATTTAGGGATCACGAGCAAGCGGGTTTTCGGCAGTCGGTTTTGAATACCCCCGATTTGCGCGAGCGTGCCGTATTCGTCATCGGCGCCTTGCACCGCGAGCACCGGGCAGGTGATGGCGTCGAGCTCGAACTCGATGTTCCAGGCGCGGAACGCGGGGTCGAGCCAGATGTCGTTCCAGCCGCGAAACGCCGAGTCCGGGTCGGCGTGGTGGCGGGCCAGGCGGGCGCGCAGGTCGGTGGCCTCGTACGCTTCGCGCGCTCGTTCGATGCTCGCGATCGACACGGCTTCAACGAACAGGTGCGGCGCGACGACGACGATGCCGCCCACCTCGAACTTGGCCGCGTGCAACAGCGCGATCGAACCGCCGTCGCTGTGGCCGAAGAGCCAGGGGCGCTCGATGCGCAGTGCGTCGAACAGCAGCGGCAGCACCTCGTGCGCCTGCATGTGCATGAACGCGGGCGACCAGCGTTCATCGGGCGGCTTGGGTGTCGACTGCCCGTAGCCGTAGCGCGAGAACACGAAACCGCGCAGGCCGTGCTCGCTGCAGAAGCGCTCGGGAAAATCTTTCCACATCGCGATCGAACCGAGACCTTCGTGCAAAAAGACGACCGGCGCGATCTTCGATGCCGGATCACCGACCCACTGGCATTCGAGCCGCAGCGGCAGGCCGCGCCAATCGAATTGCGCAAAGCGGATTGCCTCGGCGGTCACTTCGCGGTGCGTGCCAGCGCAGTGGCCGACGCGTTTGCCGTGTCACGCAGTTTGAAGCGCTGAATCTTGCCGGTGGCCGTCTTCGGCAGCTCGACGATGAACTCGATCACGCGCGGGTATTTGTAGGGAGCGAGGCGCGTCTTCACGAAGGCCTTCAGTTCGGCCTCGTCGACCATCGCACCCGGCTTGCGCACGACGCAGGCTTTGGTTTTGGTCAGGCCGTCGGCGTCTTCGATGCCGATCACGGCGCATTCGAGCACGGCCGGGTGCTGCATCAACGTGGCCTCGACCTCGAACGGCGAAACGTACACGCCGCTGACCTTGAGCATGTCGTCGCTGCGGCCGGCATACACGTAGCAGCCGCGTTCGTCGATCGAGTACTTGTCGCCGGTTTTCGTCCACTCGCCTTCAAACGTGGCGCGCGACTTCTCGGGCTGGCCCCAGTACATCAACGCCGAACTCGGGCCGCAGACATGCAGGTCGCCGATCTCGCCGGGCTTCACATCAGAGCCGCTTTCGTCGACGAGCTTGAGCCGGTAGCCCGGCACCGCGTGGCCGGTGCTGCCGTATTGCACGTCACCGGGGCGATTCGACAGGAAGATGTGCAGCATCTCGGTCGAGCCCAGGCCATCGACGATCTCGCAGCCGAAATGCGCCGTAAAACGCTCGCCGATCTCGCGTGGCAGCGCTTCGCCGGCCGAGGAGCACAGCCGCAGTTTCACTTGCGATTTAGACGGCAGATCGGGCGCGACCAGCATCCCCGCGTAGCCGGTCGGTGCGCCGAAAAACACCGTGACGCGTTGGTCGACCCAGCGCTTGAACACCGCCGTCGGCGTCGGCCGCTCGGCCATCAGCACCGTGGTTGCGCCGACGCTCATCGGGAACGTGAGCGCGTTGCCGAGGCCGTAGGCGAAAAAGAGTTTGGCGGCCGAGAAGCCGATGTCGGCATCCATCAGGCCCAGCACCGGCGTGCCGTAGAGCGCGGCCGTCCAGTACAGGTTGCCGTGCGTGTGAACCGTGCCTTTGGGTCGGCCGGTCGAGCCCGACGAATAGAGCCAAAACCCGATGCCGTCGGCGCGCGTATCGGCCGGAAAGGCGAGTGGCAGCGCGTCGAGCAGGCTCGCGAAGCTGCGCGTGCCGCCCGGCGCATCGCCCGGACCGGAGACGATGACCGGGATGCGTGATGCGGTGGCCGCGCCCTCGAAAATGGGCGCAAACATCGGCCACAGCGCGTTCGAGACCAGCAGCGCCTGTGCGCCGCAGTTCTCGCGCATGAAGGCGTAGTCGTCGGTCGTCAGCAGCGTGTTGACCGGCACCGGCACGATGCCGGCGTAGAGCGCGCCGAGGAACGCAACGGGAAACTCGACGCTGTCGTGCATGACCATCAACACGCGCTCGTCGCGCTGCAACCCCAGCGCAAGCAAACCGGCGGCGCAGCGGCGCACGCGGCCGGCCAACTCGCCGTAGCTCACGCGCTCGGTGTCGTCGATGTAGGCGAGTTTGTCGGGCCTGCCGGCGTTCAGCCCGAGCAAGTGCGCGGCGGCGTTGAACTGCTCGGGTGGCGGGTTAACCTGCGTGCTTTGTGCTTGCGACATCGAGTGTAGTAAGTTGCACTTTCCGCACTATAGTGCGCTCTTTTTGACGTGCGGCCCACGCAAACCCGAAGGCTTTGTACTTGGATCTGCCTGTCAACGCCACCGCCGGTGCCGACGCGAAAGACCCGTTCCTCGGCGCGCTCGGGGAGCGCACCCGCGCACTGCGGGCCCGGCGCGGGCTCACGCGCAAGGGCCTGGCCAAAGCAGCCGACGTGTCGGAGCGGCATCTCGCGAACGTCGAGATGGGCGTGGGCAATGCCTCGGTGCAGTTCCTGCGGCAGCTGGCGCAGGCGCTCGATTGCTCGATCGCGGAGCTGGTCGGCGACGAGACTGCCAGCTCGCCCGAATGGCTGATGATCCGCGAGCTGTTGCGCGGCCGCAGCGAGGCCGAACTGGTGCAGGCGCGCGGCGCGCTCGCCGCAATCTTCGGTGCCCCGACGAGCCCCGCGGCGCGGCGCCAGCGCATCGCGCTGATAGGGCTGCGCGGCGCGGGCAAAAGCACGCTGGGTCGCGCGCTGGCCCAAGGTTGGCGCGTGCCGTTCGTCGAGCTGAACCGCAGCATCGAGGCACTCGCGGGTTGCACGCTTTCGGAGATCCATTCGCTGTACGGCCCGGTCGCCTACCGCCGCTACGAAAAGCGCGCGATGGAAGAGACGATCCAGCGCTTTCCGCGCGCCGTGATCGCCACGCCGGGCGGCATCGTCTCCGACCCCGCGACCTTCAACCTGCTGCTCGCGCACTGCTACACCGTGTGGGTGCGCGCGACGCCCGAAGAGCACATGGGCCGCGTGCTCGCGCAGGGCGACACGCGCCCGATGGCCGGCAACACCGGCAATGCCGAAGCGATGAACGACTTGCGCCGCATTCTGGAAAGCCGCGCCGCGTTCTACTCGAAGGCCGATGCGGTGTTCGACACCAGCGATATGTCGCCCGAGGCCGCGCTGACGGCGCTGCGCGCGCAACTGCGACACGTGAACGCGTCGTCCGATTGAGGCGGTTCGGGCAGCGCGGTCAAGGCGTTGCGCGTGATGCAACATAGTGCACTGATTCGCCTCGGCTTCCTGACCGGGCACCTGTTGGCAACCCTCAATCGCGGCGCTTGCGCGGTCGCGCCGCGTTCCTCCCGGCCAACCCGGCGAAGCAAGACTGCACGGCCCGGTCGATGATTTGCGCGTCGGTGTATTGCCCGCTCTGTTTCATGATGAAAACGACCGGGTCGCAGCCCTTCGCGAACAGCGTGAACAACGTGAGTTCGGCCGGAAAGGCAAGGTTGGAGCGGCCCTCGTGCCGCGCCGCCTCGATCCACTCGCCGAGCTGATCGCTCAGCAGCGTGAGCCGCGTCATGTAGAGCGGGTGGCGTGCCATCGCCGCGCGGAGCGACGGGTTCTGCGCCGGCAGCGCCGGCATCTCGCCGCTCAGTTGCTGCTCGACCGCCCAGCGTGCCATCGCTTCGAGCCGGGCGAAGCTGTCGAGCGTCGCATCGGCCGCGAGTTCGGCGGCGTGGCCGAGCGCACCTTCGAGCACGAAGGCCATCGCAGCCGCGCCCAAGTCTTGTTTCGACGCGAAGTGTTTGTACAAGCTCGCCTTGCCGATGCCGACCTCGGCAGCGACCTCGTCGATCGTCATCAGGTCGAAGCCCTTCTCGGCCAGCAGTCGGTTCATGACGGCCACGATCGCGTCTTCCCGAACCTTCGACACCTGCGATTGAAAACTCGGTTTCGATATGGGCCCGGCTGTGTGGCGACTTGCAATTTGGATGCTGTCGATCCCTACGGCTTGACCCGCCGGCAAGATTTGGAAACCAATTGGTCGCATCGAGACTGGGAAGTTCTGCATCCGAACTGACGAGTTCTGCAAAGTGTTGAACCGGGCCACCAGCCGTTCGGGCGGGTGCGCTGTTCGTTCAAAAAACCACTCCTGGAGAATTCTCATGAATCGATGGTTTGAAAGTTTGGTGATGGCCGGCGGGGCACTCGGCTTGGTCGCGTGCGGCGGCGGCGGTGACGACCCGCACCCGGCCGGCAACATCGTTGTCGTCGCGCAGGCGAACGGCTTCAACGCACTCGCCGCCGCGGCCACCAAAGCCGGCCTCGTCACGGCACTGTCCGACCCCGCGGCCAGCCTGACGGTCTTCGCGCCGACCGACGCCGCCTTCGGCGCGCTCGCCACGCAGCTCGGCTTCGCGAGCGCCACAGCGATGGTCGATGCGTTGCCGGCGAGCGCGCTCGCGAGCATCTTGAAATACCACGTGCTGCCGACCTGACCGCTGGTGGCGCGACGCAGGCGACGTTGTATTCGCTGGGCGGTTCGCCCACCACGCTCGCACTGGCGACGACCGGCGGCGTCACGATCACCGATGCGGCGCTCACCAAGGCCAAGGTCGTCACGGCCGACGTGGCGGCGAGCAACGGCGTGGTGCATGCGATCGACAAGGTGCTGGAGTCGCCCGGCGTGCTCAACATCGTGCGGATGGCGCAGGTCAACCCGCTGTTCTCCACGCTCGTCGCCGCGGTCGTCAAGGCGAACCTGCAAGGCACGCTCAGCGGCGCCGGCCCGTTCACCGTGTTCGCGCCGACCAACGACGCTTTCGCCGCGATCCAGTCGACCGTCGCGGGCTTGACCATCGCGCAGTTGACCAAGGTGCTGACGTACCACGTGCTGCCGGCGCAAGTGCTCGCCGCGAACATCCCGTTCGGCACGCCGATGACCACGGTCGAAGGCGAAACGCTGACCATCAACGCCGGCCCGCCGCCGACGATCACCGACAAGACCGCAACCCCCGCGGCCATCGTCGCGACCGATGTTCGCGCCAGCAACGGCGTGATCCACGTCATCGGCAAGGTGTTGATCCCGACGCTCTGATCTCTTGACTGCAGACGGTCGACAGGGCCCGGCGGCACAGATGCGTCGTCGGGCCTTTTTGCATGGGTTCGTGCGCCCGTGCGGCTTCGCAGTGGCTCCCTGTCCGACACGGTCCTGCGGCCAGCTCATGCGCTTTCGGCGAGGCTCGACCTGCAACTCGACATCGCTTCGATGTTTCGACTGCGGCCATGCCGAACATCGAGACCCATCGCCTCGACATCGCCGACCCGCACACGCCGATGGGCGCGCACAGCATCGGCGAGATCGGCATCACCGGCGCCGCTGCGGCGATCGCGAATGCGGTCTGTCACGCGACCGGCAAGCGCATCCGCACGCGGCCGATCACGCTGGACAAACTGACGTAGCGAACTGGCGGGAGCCCCTGTCTACAATCCGGCGGCAGCCGTTTAGGCCGACCACGACAAGACCGGAGACTCCATGACACGCCTGCCTCGACGCCAGTTTTTGACCCGGGCTTCCGCGCTCACCGCGGGCACGCTCGCCTCGTCGGTGGTCGGCACCGCAGCGCTCGCGCAGAGCGCCGAATTGAAGATGAAGTTCGCGAGCAACCTGCCCGCCGTTCACCCGCTCAACGTGCGCGCGAAGGAGGCCGCCGAGGCCATCTTGAAAGAGACCGGCGGGCGGGTCGACATTCAGGTGTTCCCGAACAACCAGTTGGGTTCAGACACCGACATGCTTTCGCAAGTGCGCTCCGGCGCGATCGATTTCTTCACGCTGTCGGGGCTGATTTTGTCGACGCTGGTACCGGTCGCATCGATCAACGGTATCGGCTTCGCGTTCAAGGATTACGAGCAAGTGTGGGCCGCGATGGACGGGGAGCTCGGCGGCTTCGTGCGCAGCGCGATCGGCAAGTCGGGCCTGGTCGCGTTCGACAAAATCTGGGACAACGGCTTTCGCCAGATCACCAGTTCGAGCAAGCCGATCACGAAGCCCGAAGACCTGAAGGGCTTCAAGATCCGCGTGCCCGTCAGCCCCCTCTGGACCTCGATGTTCAAGGCGCTCGACGCCTCGCCCGCGAGCATCAATTTCAGCGAGGTCTACTCTGCCCTGCAGACAAAAATAGTCGAAGGCCAGGAGAACCCGCTCGCGATCATCCAGACCGCCAAGCTGTTCGAGGTGCAGAAGTTTTGCTCGTTCACCAACCACATGTGGGACGGCTTCTGGTTCCTCGCCAACGGCAAGATGTGGGAGAAGCTGCCGGTCGACTTGCGCGCCATCGTCACCAAGCACATCAATGCCGCCGCACTCGCCGAGCGCAACGATGTGCGCCGCCTCAACAACACACTCGAAGTCGAACTCAAGCTCAAGGGCCTGACCTTCAACACGGTCGACACGGCGGCGTTTCGCGGCGTGCTGAAAAAGGCCGGTTTCTACAAAGACTGGAAAGCCAGGTACGGTGCCGATGCGTGGACGATCCTCGAGAAGTACGCGGGCAAGCTGGAGTAATCGCGGCGTGAGGTTCGGCGCGTGCCACTGCCACCGGGTGGCCGACTCCGATCGTGTCCCCCGGGCCGGGCTTTGCCCGACCCTCCTCCTTGACCTCGCTGCGTCAGCCACCCGGCGGCAGTGGCCTGCAACACCGGTGGCGTGCTTACAGCGAACATCAGGTGCTGCCTGATCAGGCTGGTGGGGCGCTCTGCGGAGCGAGGTCAAGGAGGAGATCGGGCGCAGCCCGGCCGGGGGGCACGAGCGGAGCAGAGCGCCGCGCCGGCCTGATCTCATGCCGACCGCCCCGCAAGCGGGGGGCACGAGCGGAGCAGAGCGCCGCGCCGGCCAAATCTCATGCCGACCGCCCCGCAAGAATGAACCAATGACATGACCCCACACGAACACGCACCGAAGCGCCACCCGCTCGTCCACGCGATCGACCGCACGATCGCTTGGGCCAGCGAAGTGCCGGCCGCGATCCTGGTGGCGCTCGAGATGGTCGTGCTGCTCGCCGGCGTGGTCTCGCGCTACGTGTTCAACGCGCCGCTCACTTGGTCCGACGAGCTCGCGTCGATTTTGTTTCTGTGGCTCGCGATGCTCGGCGCCGTGATCGCGCTGCGCCGCGGCGAGCACATGCGGTTGACGACGCTGGTGAACCGCTTGTCACCTAACGCGCGAGCTTGGGTGAACCTGTTCGCGCGGCTCATCGTGATCGCGTTCGTGCTCGAAATCGTCTGGCCCGCTTGGGAGCACTTCGATTCGCAATGGGACATCCGCACCCCGGCGCTCGAGATTCGCGACGGCCTGCGTGTCGGCGCGATCCTCGTCATCGTGCTGATGATGCTGCCGATCGCGGCCACGCAATTGCTGCGCGATTCGTCGTTCAAGCGCGTCGCACTCGGTGTCGTCGCGTTGCTCGCGCTCGGCACCGTGATGTGGTTCGGCAAGCCCATGTTCATGCACCTCGGCAATGCCAACTTGCCGATCTTCTTCGTCGGCCTCGTCGCGGTGTGTGTCGCGGCCGGCGTGCCGATCGCGTTCGCGTTCGGCCTGGCCACGTTGTCATACCTCGCGCTGACGACGAACACGCCGCTCAGCGTCGTCGTCAGCCGCATGGACGAGGGCATGTCGAGTCTGGTGCTGCTGTCGGTGCCGCTGTTTGTGTTCCTCGGCCTCTTGATCGAGATGACCGGCGTCGCCAAGGCGATGGTCGATTTTCTCGCGTCGCTGCTCGGTCACGTGAAGGGCGGGCTCGCGTACGTGCTGATCGGCGCGATGTACCTCGTCTCGGGCATCTCGGGCTCGAAGGCCGCCGACATGGCCGCTGTGGCGCCGGCGCTGTTCCCCGAGATGAAGCGCCGCGGCGCGGAAGATGGCCGCCTGATCGCGCTGCTGTCGGCCTCGGGCGCGATGTCGGAGACGATCCCGCCGAGCCTCGTGCTGATCACGATCGGCTCGGTCACCGGTGTCTCGATCGCGGCGCTGTTCACCGGCGGGCTGATGCCGGCGTTGGTCGGCGCGCTGGCGCTGTCCGTGGTCGTGTGGTTCCACAACCGCGACGAAGATTTGTCCGCGGTCGTGCGGGCCGATCGCAAGAGTGTGCTCAAGACCTTCATCGTCGCGCTGCCGGCGCTGGCACTGCCGCTCGTGATCCGCACGGTCGTTGTCGAAGGCGTTGCAACGGCCACCGAGGTGTCGACCGTCGGCATCGCGTACACCGTGCTGGTTGGCGTGTTCGTCTACCGCAAGTTCGCATGGGCGCGCCTGTACCCGATGCTGGTCGAGACCGCGTCGCTGTCGGGCGCGATCCTGTTCATCATCGGCTGCGCCACCGCGATGGCCTGGGCGCTGACGCAGTCGGGCTTCTCGCGCGAGCTCGCCGCGTTTATGCAGGGCGTGCCGGGCGGTCGGGCGGGGTTCATGGCGATTTCGGTCGTGGCTTTCGTGATTCTCGGCAGCGTGCTCGAAGGCATTCCGGCGATCGTGCTGTTCGGGCCGCTGCTGTTCCCGATCGCGCGCGCTGTCGGCATCCACGAAGTGCATTACGCGATGGTCGTGGTGTTCGCGATGGGCCTCGGGTTGTTTGCGCCGCCGTTCGGCGTGGGCTTCTACGCGGCCTGCGCGATCGGCCGCGTCGACCCCGACCACGCAGTCGCGCATGTGTGGCCCTACCTCGGCGCGCTGTTCGTTGCGCTGATCGTGATCGCGGCGTGGCCGTGGTTGTCGATCGGGTTCTTGTGACGGCACCCGACTTGAAGGCCGTACCGGCCGAGCTGCTCACGCCGCGCCTGCGATTAGAGACCCCGCGCGCCGAGCATGCTACGGCCTTCGCCGACGGTGTGGCCGCGACGATGCCGGCACTGACCTACGTGGTGTGGGGCCTGCGCCCGCGCGATGTCGAATGGGCGCGCCAATTCTGTGAGGCCGATGCACGCAGCGTTGCCGCGGGGGTCGATCTGGTGTTCCATGTGTTCGAAGTGGCCGACGGCGGCTGGGTCGGCCGCATCGATGTGCACACGATCGACTTCACAGCCGCGCGCGGTGAGATCGGTTACGTGGGTGACAGCCGGCGCGCCGAGCGGGGGCTGATGCGCGAGGCGGTGCTGGCCGTGATCGATGCGTGCTTCGCCGCCGGCTTCGAGCGCATCGAGGCGATGAGCGATGCGCGCAACGCGCGTGCTTTGCATTTCGCCGAGACACTCGGCATGCAACGTGAAGGCGTCATGCGCCACCACGAGCGCGACCCGCACGGGGCGCTGTGCGACATGGTGCTGTACGCGGTGCTCAGGCCTGGTAGGTCTTGATCACCGCGGCGTCGTCGAGGGCGGCCCAGCCGCGCGCGAGCATGTCGTGAAAGCGCGCGAGCGCGGCGTCGCCGAGCGGTGTGGCGTGGTCGACGCTGGCAGCGAGTGCGGTCGCGAGGCCGAGGTCTTTGGTGAGGATGTGCGCGGCGGCGCGTGGCGGTGAATAGTCTTCGGCGAGCGCACGCGCCATGCGGTCCTCGAACACCCACGAGGCACCGCTGGAGGCGCGGATGATCTCAAACATCGCGGCCGGGTCGAGCCCGAGCTTGCCGGCCAGCGCGAGCGCTTCGGCACCGGCCACGAGGTTGATGCCGGCGAGCAGGTTGTTGACGAGCTTGGCCTTGGTCGCATCGCCCACACACGCGCTGACGACGAATCGTTTCTCGGCCAGATCGGCGAGCAGCGGCCGCCACCGTTCGAGCGTGGTCACCGGCGCGGCGAGCATCGCGCTCATCGTGCCGGCCAGCGCGCGCGCCGGGCCGCCGGAGATCGGCGCGTCGATCGTCGCGATGCCGTACTGCGCGAGTCGAGCGGCGATGTGGATCGCGTCTTGCGGCGCGATCGTGGAACACAGCATCACGGTCTTCGCGCCGGCGACCGGTCCTTCGGTCGCATCGACGACGCCGGCTGCACCGAACAGCACATCGTCGATCTGCTGCGCATTCAGGACCACGATGACGACGATGTCGGTCTGTGCTGCGAGTGCGCGCGACGAGGCGCAGACGTCGAAGCCGGCGGCGCGCGCCTCGTTATCGGCCTCGGCGCGCACATCGCGGGTCGACAGATGCCAGCCTTTGGCGTGCAGGTTGCGCGCCATCGCCATGCCCATCGCGCCGACGCCGACGACGCCGATGCGCGCGGCTCTTTCAACGGCCGTCGCCACGCTCACCGCATTCAATTCGGTTGCTGGGTCGTGCGCAGGTGTGGCCGGTGCGGCCGTCGGCGCCGACCTCGTCGGCCGGCAACATGTTGTAGAGCTTGGCCACCTTCAAATCAGCGTCGCCGACCATCGGGTACTTGACCGCCGAGCCTTGCGTTTCTTCGATGTCTTTGGCCCACTCGCCATGGTGCGTGACGGTGTCGGTCGAAAGGCCGATCAGCTTGGCGTTGCGCTTCGTGAACTCGGGCTCGATCTTGGCCATGTAGCCGAGCTCGGTCGTGCAGACCGGCGTGAAGTCTTTCGGGTGCGAGAACAGCACGGCCCAGTGGTCGCCGATCCAGTCGTGAAACGTGATCGGGTCTTGAGTGGTCTCAGCGGTGAAATCGGGGGCGGTGTCGTTGATGCGCAGGGACATGTTGCACTCCGGTTGGCGTCGGCCGAAGGCGGCTGACGAGGGGCGCAGTCTAGGTCAACGGCCGCAGCGGCGACGGCTCACTCGCTGAAGGCCAACGTGTGTTCGAGCGTCGTGAAATCGACCTCGAAGCGTGCCGTGTGGCGCCCCACGGCCCACTGCATCCCGAGGCGTGTTTCGTCGTCGCGCGTGTCGATCGAAAATGTGCCGGCGAAGGCCGGGTGCGCGTTGCGCGAGCGGATCAGCGCGACGAGCTCGCGCACCACCGGCCGGTCGAGCGCCGCCTCGATCTCGGCCCGGCCGTAGCGGTGGCGGTTGATGTCGCGCCCGTGGCCGCTCGCGCGCAGCAGCGTCATGTCGTTGCTGCCGGCCAGCAGCCCGACGTAGTAGACCTGCGGCACGCCGGGCAAAAAGAACTGGATCGCGCGCGCGATCAGGTAGGCGCGGTCATCGCGGCCGACGGCATCGTAGAAGGTGCAATTGACCTGGTACAGGTCGAGGTTCGAGGCCGCCGTGCCGGTCGCTTCCCGGCTCTGGCCGCCGCTGTTCTCGTGGATGATTTCGACCAGCCGGTCGAGCTCGGCCGGTGGCACGAGGCCGGGCCGGCCGTCGCGGTCGGTCGCGTCGGCACCGATGTCGATGATGCCGATGCCGTCGTGCGTGTCGAGCACGTTCAGCGCGTTCGCCGGCCGAACCTTCGCCCAGGCTGCGAGGTGGCGTGCCGTCTTGAAGAAGAGGGCGTGCAGCACCAGCGGCGGCAGCGCGAAGTCGTAGACCCAATCGACGCGGCGCGCGATCTCGATCTGCTCGCGGTAGTGCGAATGCACTTCGACCAAGACCTCGAGGCCGAGCGAGCGTGCGAGGCCAGCGAACTCGTCGATGAACGCGAAGGTCTGCGGCGTCATGAAGCAGTTCGTGCCGGCGATCTTGATCGCGTAGCCGACGGCATCGAGCCGGATCATCGTCGTGCCGCTCGCGGCGAGCGTGCGCAATATTTTTTCGAGGTACGCACGGCCTTGCGGGTGGCGCACATCGATGTCGAGCTGCTTCGCGGTGAAGGTGGTCCAGAGCACACGGTGCTCGCCGTTGGCAAGCACCACAGGCGCGAACGGCGAGCCCGGCCGCGGCCGGTAGATCGCGGCTTGCTCGGCCGGTGTGATGCCGGCGGGGAAGACCTTGTCTTGCGTCAGGAACAGGCCGTCGAAGGCCGACGCACTGCCATGCGCCGAGTAGTCGAGGAACTGCGGCGAATCGCTCGACATGTGGTTGACGATCACATCGGCCATCACCGGCAGGTCTCGTGCGAGCGCGGCCACGTCGGCCCAGTCGCCGAGAACCGGATCGACACGGGTGTGGTCGACCGGGTCGAAGCCGGCATCGGCACCGTCGATCGAAAAATAAAACGGCAGCACGTGCACGCCGCCGAAGATGCCGGCGAGCGGCCCGCGCAACGGCACGGACAACAGCGCGCGCAAATCTTCGAGCGTTCCGCCTCCCAGGCGGTCGGCGTAGGTGATGAGCTGAACGGCGTTCTTCATGGGCGAACCGTCGACACCTTCGCTTCCTTCGACACTCTTGCCGGTGCCGCGACCTTGACGAACAGCACCGCAATCGCCGCGCACACCAGCAGCGCACCGGCGAGGCGAATCACGTTCTCGGGCCGGCCGCCGAGCAGCGCGTGGTAATACAACGGCAGCGTCAACATTTGAATCAGCATCGGGATCACGATGAACATGTTGAAGATGCCCATGTAGACCCCGGCGCGCTCCGGCGGGATGCTGCCGGCCAGCAGGATGTACGGGTTGCCCATGATGCTGGCCCACGCCAGGCCGATGCCGATCATCGGCACGAACAGCAACCACTTGTCGTGGATCAGCGGAATGCTCCACATGCCGATGCCGGCGAGCACGAGGCACAGCGCGTGCACGCGCTTGGCCCCGAAGCGGCGCGTGAACGGCATCATCGCGAACGCACCGATGAACGCGATGAAGTTGTAGAAGCCGCCGATCTGGCCGTTGAGCAGCCCTGCATCGCGAAACCCGCTCGAGGCCGCATCGGCGGTGCCGAACACCGTGCTCGCGAGCGCCGGCACGATGTAGATCCAGTAGCACATCATCCCGTACCACTGGAACAGCTTCATCCACCAGAGCTGGCGCATCGTGGGCGGCATCTCGCGCAGCGCGACCGCGATGTCGTCGAAGGTCGCGCGCACGCCGCGTGGCCGCGCGCGCAACGCGGCCGATTCTTCGGCCGAGAGCGGCAGCTCGGGCACCTTCTTCACCGACCACCACACGGTCGTGAACGAGAACAGCGCGCCGATCATGAAGGCGGTCAGCGTGATGTGCGGGATGTTGCTGGCGTTGACCGAATCTTTGTTCATGCCGAGCAGCACGAGCAGGGTCGGCGCGAGGTAGGCGAGCGTTTGCGCGAGGCCGGTGAACGCGGCCTGCGTGAGAAAGCCGAGCGAGTGTTGCGACTTGTCGAGCCGGTCGCTCACATACGCCCGATAGGGCTCCATCGTCACGTTGTTGGCGGCATCCAGAATCCACAGCACGCTGGCCGCGAACCACAGCGTCGGGCTGAAGGGCATCGCGATCAGGCCGAGGCTGCACAGCAGCGCACCGATCAGAAAATAGGGCGTGCGCCGGCCGTAGCGCGAGGTGGTGCGGTCGCTCATTGCGCCGATCACCGGCTGCACCAGGAGCCCGGTGATCGGCCCGGCGAGCCAGAGCAACGGCAGCGTGCCTTCGTCGGCGCCGAGGTACTTGTAGATCGGACTCATGTTGGCCTGCTGCAGGCCGAAGCTGAACTGGATTCCGAAGAACCCGACGTTCATGTTGACGATCTGCCAGATCGACAGATGCGGTTTGAACGTCGGGTTCATTGGAGCCTCTCTTTCTTTCTGTGTCTCTGCGAGGTCAGAAGTTGTATTTCAACGAGACCTTGGCGGTGCGCCCGTTGATCGAGCGCGCCGCGCCGCGGCCGTCGTTGCTCTCGGTGTAGCCGATCGTGTGTCCGATCTACGCGACGAAGCCTGGCAACGTGGCGGTCACCGGGCCGGCGGGTGAGTCGTCCTTCGACGAGGTCGTGCCGACGATGCTCGCGCCGAGCGTCGCGCTGCCGAGCGCCAGCGTGGGCGTGAGCTGGTAGACCAGCCGCGCCTGGCGCTTCGGCGTCGTGCCGACGAGCGCGGCGTTGCTCGACTCGGTGACTTTCGCGTGCGTGTAGGTCGCGCCGCCGGCGATGCCGAACATGCCGGTGCGGTAAGCCATCTCGAGCTCGAGGCCCTTCGAGTCGTACTTGTTGGTCGTGACCTTGACGGGCGACGAGGTGACGTCGACGTTGACCTCGTCGGTGCGCGCCGCGAACAGCGTCGCGAACACGCTCAAGCCATTGCTGCGCCACTTCACGCCACCTTCGACCTGGCGCACCTCGTTGACCGGGATCTTCGGGCTGCTGCCGTTGACCAGGCCCGGCGCGTTGAAAAAGGTGATGCGGTCGGCGTTGTACGCGGCGCCGTCGCTGTAGCGGCCGAACACCGCGAGGTCCTTGTTGAGCTGGTAGTTCGCGCCGAGCGTGTACGAGGTGCGGCCGAAGCTGTAGTCGATGATGTTGGGCTTGGCGACGTTGTAGAAGTTGCCGCCGCTCGACTGGTAGTACAGGCCTGTTGCGCTGTTCATGTCGCGGCGCACGCTGGCGTCGGCAGTCAGCGCACCCGACTCGAAACCGACGATCACATACGGCGCGGCGGTCTTGTAGGTCGACTCCTGTGAGTTCGAGCAGCAGCCGCCGAAGCCCGGCGCACCGTTCACGGTGCCGGGCACGTTCAGCAGCTGGGCGTTTTCGCCCGAAGCCGAGACCGCGTACTGGTTGAAGTTCCAGGTGAGATCGAGCTTTTGCGAAGAGGCGTACAAGCCGCCGGTCGCACTCAGCTTCGTGCCCTCGCCGAGTGCGAAGGTCTTCGAGAGTTTCAGGTCGTTCGCGACCAGTCCGGCATCGTCGATCTTGGTGTTGAAGACGACCGCAGTGAACTTGTTGCCGCTGTAGGCGCCGCCGCCGGTGGCGAGCGTGGTGCCGGCCGGTGCCGCGGCCACGTCGTCACCCGGGAAGATGCCGATGAAGCGGCCGGTGTTCTTGCTCCAGCGGAAGTTGTTCTGCAGCCGAAAGCCGTTGCCGATCTCGAAGTCGGCTTCGGCACCGAACGCATCGGTCTTCGCGCCGAGGCCGTCGCGAATATTCGAGAGCGCGCGGCCGTTGTTGAGTTTGAGCGTGCTGTCGAGCGGGTAACCGGCGTTGTAGAACGCGGCCTTGCGCGGGTCGATGCCGTCGATCGTTTCGATCTTGCCGTTGACGAAACGCACCGGCGTGGGCAAGAAGGTGGGCGTGTGGTCGTCGAGGTGCTTGAAGCTCAGGCGCACGAAGCCGTTGTCGAGTTCCTGCGTGATGTTGCCGCGGATCTGGCCGCCTTTTTCGGTGCCGTCGGCGCCCGGGCGGCCACCGTCGCCGGTGCGGTAGAAGCCGCCGACCCAGAAGCGCGTCTTCGGTGCGAGCCGGCCGCCGTAGCCCATGTCGACACGGGTCTGGTCGAAGCCCACGCCCTTGCTCAGCGCGATGCTGCCGCCTTGCTCCGCGCCGGTCTTGCTGATGAAGTTGATGATGCCGCCGGGCGCGCCGGTGGCAAGCGTGGAGGCCGAGCCGCCGCGCAGCACTTCGAGGCGGTCGAGGCTCGAATCGATGCGCAGCCAGGTGTCGGGCGTGGCAAAGGCGATGTCACCGAATTGCAGGATCGGCAGGCCGTCTTCCTGGAACTGGATATAGCGCGCGCCGCCGGCCGAAATCGGGATGCCGCGCACGCCGACGTTGGCGTTGCTCTCGCCGCCGCTCGACTCCGAGCGCAGCCCCGGCACCGAGCGCAGCACCTCGGTCGCGCTGGCTGCGGTGGCCGCGACGATGCCGTCGCCTTCGAGCGTGCTGACCGAGACGCTGGAGCGCATCTTCGTGCCCCCGGTCGAGCTGCCGGTCACGGTGACGCTGTCGAGCTGGAGGCCGTCGGAAGACGGCCTGCCCCGCCGGTGCAGGCGCGGCTTGCGCCAGCGCGTGGCCGATCGGCATCAGCGCGAGCGCGGCGGCCAAGGCGATTCGGGTCGGGGTCGGTTTGCGGTTCATGGGTGTCTCCGTGATCTCGTTTTGGGTCTGACCTTCAGCCCTCCTCGGCGCCGGCGATGCGGGTGCCGTCGGCGCGGCCGGAACGGGGCGATTCGCAACCCGGCACGTCGGCGACTGTAAAGATTGGCAGGAGTTCGTGCAATCGTTTGCACGTCGGGGTTTTTACCCGGCGATGCGGGCGTGCAACGCAATCGACGGTCAGCGTTCGGTGCTGTCCCGCACGACGAGCTCGACCGGCAGCGTGCGCGGCGCGACGCTTTCTCCGGCGATCGTCGCGAGCAGCGCGTCGACCAGTTCGACGCCGGCGCGCACGATCGGCTGGCGCACCGTCGTCAGCGGCGGGTTCGCGTGGCTGGCCCACGCGATGTCGTCGTAGCCGACAACCGCCACCTCACCGGGCACCGTGCGACCGAACTGGTGCAGCACCTGCAGCGCCGCGGTGGCGAGCACGTCGCTGCACGCGAACACGGCGTCGAACGCGACGCCCTGTTCGCACAAGCGGGTGATGCCCGCGCGCGCCTGGTCGGCATCGAACGGCACTTTCACCAGCAGCTTCGCGTTCGGCTTGAGCCCGGCCGCCTGCAGCCGCTCCACATGGCCGCGGTGGCGGTGCGCGACCTCGGGCAACGCCGGGTCGCCGACGAACACGATGCGGCGGCAGCCGCGGTCGAGCAGGTGCTGCGTGGCGAGCGCGCCACCGGCCACGTTGTCGCCGCCGACGGTGCAGTACAACTGCTGCGCCATCTGCGTGCCCCACACGACGATCGGCACGCGCCGCGCGGCCATCTGGTTGAGCTGGTCGTGGTGACGCCACTGGCCGATCAGGATCACGCCGATCGCGACGCCGGAGTTGATGACGCGCGCCGCCGAGTCGAGGCTTTCGGCGTCGACGCGCGACAGCAGCATGTCGAAGCCGCGCTCGGTGATCGCATCGGCCAGGCTGCCGAGCATCGCGAGAAAAAACGGGTCGGACACATGCTGGCGCGAGACCTTGTCGTACGGGATCACGACCGCGATCGTGCGGTTCTGTTTGAGCCGCAAGTTCTGCGCGCTGGCGTTGATCGAGTAGTCGAGCGAGCGCGCCAGCTCTTCGACGCGTTCACGCGTTTCGATGCTGATCAACGGGCTGCCGTTGAGCGCACGCGACACGGTTGCGACCGAGACGCCGGCCAGCCGCGCGATGTCGGCCATCTGCAGGCGCCGGCTCCCGGCGGGACTCGATCGGGCGACCGAGGCGAGGGGGGCCTTCCGGGACATTTCAGGGGGCATCGTGGTGCGGGCGGTCGACGCGCAGGGCGCTGCGACTCGCGAGTCTACGATGCCTTTCGGGTCGAACCGCGCATCACGTCGGGTGGCGCAGCCGCTTCGCTTTTGCGTGAGGATCGGCAGGCGCGCCGGGTCCTCGAAGCCGGTCACCGAAGCGTCTTTTTCCAACGGTCGAGCCTCATCAGCCGGCGGTCGCTGCCGAACGGGGTGCGGTCATCGAGCTGCGTGTTCGCGTCCGGCACAAGCGGCGGTGCAAAGTATTCGGGGCGCCAGCCCGACAGGTCGATCCAGGCGTTGGGCTTTGGCATCGCAAGCGATGGCGTTTGGTGTTGCCCCGGCCAACGACGACCGAGACCGGCGTGCGGCCAACGATCGTCGACAGCGACTGGAAAGCCGTCGCGCCGCGCTGATAATTCGCGCCCATGGACTTCTCGATTGCCAGCATCCTGATGCTCGACGGCGCCACCAACGGCGCGATCTACGCGCTGGTCGGGCTGGCCCTGGTGCTGGTGTTCGCGATAACCCGCGCGATCTTTCTCCCGCAGGGCGAGTTCGTCGCCTACGGTGCACTGACGCTGGCGCTGCTGCAGATGGGCAAGGTGCCCGGCACGGTGTGGTTGCTGCTCGCGATGGGCGCGATCGCGGCCGGGCTCGATCTCGTGGCCGGCCTCAAGCGCGGCGTGCCGGCCGGTGCCGCATCGATCAAGGCGGGGCGCTGGCTGGTCGCACCGGTGATCGTCGCTTCGGTCACGTGGTGGGCGGCGCCGCTGAAGTTGCCATTGCTGTTCCAGAGCCTGCTCACGCTCGCGATCGTCACGCCGCTCGGCCCGCTGGTCTATCGACTCGCGTACGAGAAAGTGGCCGATGCAACCGTGCTGGTGTTGCTGATCGTCTCGGTCGGCACGCATTTCGCGCTGACGGGTTTGGGGCTGGTGTTCTTCGGTGCCGAGGGCTTTCGCAACCCGAGTTTCTGGGACGCGCGCTTCTCGGCCGGTGCACTCACCCTGTCGGGTCAGGCCGCGATCATCTTCATGGTGTCGATCGCGTTGATCCTGTCGCTGTACCTTTTCTTCGAGCGCACGTTGCGCGGCAAAGCGTTGCGCGCGACCGCGGTGAACCGCCTCGGCGCGCGCCTGATGGGCATCTCGACCATCGGCGCCGGGCGGCTCAGCTTCGGCCTCGCCGCGTTCATGGGCGCGCTCTCGGGTTTGCTGATCGGGCCGACGACCACGCTGTTCTACGACTCGGGTTTCCTGATCGGCTTGAAAGGCTTCGTCGCCGCGATCTTCGGCGGCCTCGCGAGCTACCCGGCCGCCGCGATCGGCGCGCTGTTCGTCGGTCTGCTAGAGAGCTTCGGCTCGTTCTACGCGAGCGCGTTCAAAGAGGTGATCGTCTTCACCGTGATCATCCCGGTGCTGCTGTGGCGCTCGTTCCAGCATGGCCACGATGACGAGGAAGAAGGATGACCTCGCGCCGCCTCTCCCTCATCGCTTTCATCCTGCTGCTGGCCGCGCTGCCGCAGTTGCCTGTGCCCGAGTTCTGGATCACGCAGGCGAATTACATCGGTCTGTATGCGCTGGTCGTGATCGGCCTGGTGCTGCTGACCGGTGTGGCCGGGCTGACGTCGTTCGGGCAGGCGGCGTTCGTGGGGCTCGGTGCCTACACGGCCGCCTACCTCACGCTCACGCACGGTGTCTCACCGTGGCTCACGGTCTGGATCGGCCTCGCGTTCACGGCGGTCGCGGCGCTGGTGCTCGGCTGGATCACGTTGCGCATGTCGGGCCACTACCTGCCGCTCGCGACGATCGCGTGGGGCCTGTCGCTCTACTACCTGCTCGGCAACATCGACGCGCTCGGCAAATACGACGGCCTGCTCGGCGTGCCGGCGCTGAAGTTTTTCGGCACCGAGCTCAACACCGGTCGCAGTTTTTTCTACTTGCTCTGGGCGATCGTCGTGGCGGCCGCACTCGCGGCGAATAACCTGCTCGATTCGCGCACCGGCCGCGCGCTGCGTGCCGTCAAGGGCGGGCGGGCGATGGCCGAGGCGATGGGCGTCGACACCTTCCGCACCAAGGTGATGGCCTTCGTGCTCGCGGCCATGCTCGCGAGCATCTCGGGCTGGTTGTTCGCGCACTTCCAGCGCACCGTGAACCCGTCGCCCTTCGGGTTGAAGATGGGCATCGAGTATTTGTTCATGGCGGTGATCGGCGGGGTCGGCCACGTGTGGGGCGCGCTGATGGGCGCGGCCGTGGTGAAGGTGCTCGAAGACCAACTGCAGGTCTGGCTGCCCCGGTTGATCGGTGGCAGCGGCAACTACGAAATCATCGTGTTCGGCATTTTGCTGGTGCTCGTGCTGCAGTACGCGCGCGACGGCATCTGGGCCTTCATCGAAGCGCGATTGCCGAGGCTGGGACGCAAGGTCGACTGGGCCGATGCGCCCGCGCTGCCCGAGCGCGCGCGGCCACCGCACGGCGAGGTCGTGCTCGACGTCAAAGATGCGCGCAAGGAGTTCGGCGGGCTGGTGGCCGTCAACGACGTGAGCTTTCAGGTGCGTGCCGGCGAAATCCTCGGCCTGATCGGGCCGAACGGCGCCGGCAAGTCGACCACCTTCAACCTCGTGACCGGCGTGCTGCCCATCACGCGCGGCTCGGTCACCTTGCTCGGCCGGCGCATCGATTCGCTGCCATCGCGGCGGATCGCCGAGCGCGGTGTTTCGCGCACCTTCCAGCACGTCAAGATGATCGCCGGCATGACGGTGCTCGAGAACGTGGCCCTCGGCGCGCACCTGCGGGGCTCGTGCGGCGTGGGCGCGGCGATGCTGCGGCTCGATCGGGCCGAGGAACGCCAGCTGTTCAAGGAGGCCGAGAAACAGTTGCGCCGCATCGGCATGGCGAGCGCCATGCACGAGCTCGCCGGCAACCTCGCGCTCGGGCCGCAGCGCCTGATGGAAATCGCCCGCGCACTGTGCGCCGACCCCACGCTGCTGCTGCTCGACGAGCCCGCCGCCGGCTTGCGCTTCAAGGAGAAACAAGCGCTCGCCGATGTGCTGCGCCAGTTGCGCCGCGAGGGCTTGAGCATCCTGCTCGTCGAGCACGACATGGACCTGGTGATGGGCCTCGTCGACCGCATCGTCGTGATGGAGTTCGGCACCAAGCTGATCGAAGGCACGCCCGAAGAAGTGCAAGCCAGCCCGGCGGTTCGGGCGGCGTATTTGGGTACGGAGCATTGAGGCCATGACAACCGAATTGCTTCTCGACGTCGGAAGCTTGCATGCCGGCTACGGCCGCGCCGAGGTGCTGCACGGGTTGAACCTGAAGGCCAAGGCCGGCAGCGTGGTCACCGTGATCGGGCCGAACGGCGCCGGCAAGTCGACCTTGCTGAACGCGCTGATGGGCGTGCTGCCCGCGCGTGGCCGGATCCGCTACCAGGGCAAATCGATCGCGCTCGACACGTTGGAAGAACGCGTGATGCAGGGCATCGCGCTCGTGCCCGAAACGCGCGCGCTGTTCGGCACGATGGCGGTCGTTGACAACCTGCTGCTCGGCGCCTACCGCCAGGTTCGCCTCGGCCACAAAGACAGCACGCAGGCGATCGAAGAAGTGTTCGCGCTGTTTCCGCGCCTGAAGGAGCGCCGCGCGCAGCTCGCCGGCACGCTCTCGGGCGGCGAGCGGCAGATGCTCGCGATCGGGCGCGCGCTGATGAGCAAGCCGCGCCTGCTGATGCTCGACGAGCCCAGCCTCGGCCTCGCGCCACTCGTCGTGAAAGAAATCTTCCGCATCATCGACGGCTTGCGCGCGACCGGCGTGACGATCCTGCTGGTCGAGCAAAACGCCCGCGCCGCGCTCGAAGTCGCCGACCACGGCTACGTGCTCGAGATGGGCGAGATCGCGCTCGAAGGCCCCGCCGACGAACTCGCCCGAGACCCGCGTGTGATCGACACCTACCTCGGCGCAGCGCGCAAAAGCGCGGCGTAGCCGGAGACCGGCGCGCGCTGCTGATCGAGCTGCTGATAAAGGTGGCGTGCGGCAAACCGGGCCAGCGGGGCTGGGGGCCTGAGACCCGCAGCGAGTCATCTCCCCGCGGCGCGCGCCGCGGACTTGCTCGCCGATGCGGCTACCGGCTTGGCTGTCGAAGGCGGCCGGTCACCCATCGGGCAGCGCGGCCCGGCGCCACGCCGCCCTGCGGCATCGCCGGCGTTGAAGAGCTTGCAACGCGTGAGCGAGAGGCAACCACAGCCGATGCATGAGGCCAACTGGTCGCGCGGGCGTGCCAAAGCGGCGATGGAAAGTGGCTCTTCGGTCGTCGATGATTTTCGGTGGGGTGGGCTTGACTTCAACCTTACTTGAAGTCTCAGCATCGTGGTCTCTGAATCTTCCGAGAGTCGACATGCCGATCTTCGAGACCCGAACAGAAACACTGCACCGCCTGCTCGACGACAACCTGACGCTGCCGGCCGAGTACGCGAGCGGCCTGACCAACCACCTCCCGATGGCATTGCATGCACTCGACCGGCTCGGGGCCGACGCGCACCGGCTGCGCGGCTTCTTCGACGCCTACGCCGTGCGCTTCGAGCCGCTGGCGCCAGCCGCCGCGGCGCCACCGCCTCTGGCCGATTGGTTGGCGCATCGAGGCCGACTCGCGTCACTCGCTGCGCTGCAGTCGACCTTTGCCGAGGCCTTGTGCCGTGACGACGCTCCGACCGTGTTGCGGCATGTCGTGCCGCACCTGATGCCCGGCATCGGCGCGGCGGCGTTCCACGGCCTGCTGCGCACTGCACACGCGTACGAGTCAGGCCACGTCGGCGAACTGGCGCACGGGCTGGCGTACTGGGCCGCGCGGCATTTCGAGCTGGCGCCGCCGCCGACCGCATCGGCACAAATGGGTTTGGAGGCTTGGGTTGATGAACTGGTGCGCCTGTCGGCCCATTGGAAAAGCGACGCGCCACTCATTTTTCTGCGCATGCAAAAGGCTGAAGATTGCGCGCCGTACCGCGCGCTCGCGGGCGGGCTCGCGCTCGATGACGGCACGCTCGCCGGCCTGTCACTTTTCGCGGCGACCGCCTACGCCGAGTCGGGCAACTTCACCGTGCTGCACCTGTTGACCGGCTGCCGCGCCGCGCGTGTGCTGTTGCCATTCGCAGGCGATGCGGTGCCTGCGCTCGGCGCGGTGGTGCGCGCGTTCACGGCGGGCTACCTTGCCAGCGGTGTGGCGCATGGCGTGCAGCCTTTGCCGCAAGCGCCGGCCGATTGGTCCACGCTCACTGCGGCCGCCATCGGGTCTGATGACGAGCACGTGATCAAACTGGTCGACGCCTGCTTTGCCGAGGCGCGGACCGGTGCCGAGGCGCTCTACCGGCAGGCGGCGGCCCGCGCCCTCGCCTGATCGTCGACCGATTCGGCAGCTCAAAAATCCACGCTCGACCGCAACCCGATCACCATCACCGCATCGTTCGAATTCACGCCGCCCGGGTGGTGCACGTATTGAACGTTGGGCTGCAAGCTGAAGAACGGGCGGTGCACCCAGGCGTAGAACAGCTCGCCGACGGTTTCCGAGCCGGGCACCTTGCGCGTGTTGGCGTTGCGGGCATTGCTCAGTCGAACGTTGTCGGCAACGCGGCCGTTCCCGTGGTTGCTGCCGAGCGCGAAGCCGATCGTGTCGGCGGGGCGCCCGTCGAACGGGCCTTTCCAGGTGACGCCGAGGGCGATCTGGCGGTCCATCGACGCGGCGGTGGCGCGGTCGGACTGCGTGATGTTGAGGAACACGCTGGCGTCCGATCCCTTGTCGCGGCCGGTGATCTGCTGCGCGAAGTTGAGGTGCGCGCCGCTGCGCGAATTGCGCTGCAACGGCGTGCCGCCGGTGAGCGCGAGCGGCTGGTGGCTCGTGTCGAGCGTCACGTCGTTCGCGTTCGACGTGTCGTACCAGGCGCCGACCTTGCAGTTGCCGGGGAGCCCGCCGAGCGTGGGCGTCCAGCCGAACTCGATCGGAATGAGTGCGCCGGTGGTGCCCGACGGGTTGTTCGGGTAGAGCCCTTGGTGGTGCGCAAAACTGTCGTCGATGTAGCGCGGGTTGACCTGGTAGACGCCGAGCTGTGCGCTCATCTCGCCGCCGAGCGCCACTTTGACGCGCGTGCCCCATTGGCTCACCGGGTAGCTGTACCAAAGCACACCGCGCACGTTGCCGGGCTGCGAGCCGCAAAAAGTGAGGTTTTGAAAGTCGCACGGAAACGCAGCGAAGTCATCGCCCACGGGCAGGCGGCCGAGCTTGAGGTCGAGGCCACCGTCCAGCCAGGTCTGGCGCAACGAAAGCCGCGTGAGGCGCCAGGTCTGCCCGCGGCCGTAGACCTCTTGCACGCCTTGCAGCGTGTTCAGCGAAGCGTCGTCGCCGAGGTTGCGGCCGTTGCGATCGGTGATCACGACCTCTGCCGCGGCGTGGTGCCAGCCGAGCAGTTTTTGCAGGTCGAACTTGCTGCCGAACGACCATTGGTCGGTGTAGCGGGCTTTCTTCTCCGACCCGCATTGGGTGTTGGTGGCGGCCTCGCAAACATAGCCGAGCGAAAGGCCGATGCCGCGGTCGACGAGGCGCGGGCGCCCGGCGCAACGTGCAGAGTCGCCGCGCACAGGCTGAGCTTCATGCAGACCAGTGCGCGGCTCGGGCGGCGCTCGAAGGGCGTGGTGACCGACCCTTGCTTCATCGCCGCGCCGCCTGTTCGAGCCCGAAAATCGCCGCGCCGAGCAGCGCTGCGTTGACCATCACCACATGCACCGGCACCGCGCGCATCAGGTTGCCGAACCGGCCCTTCGCCGTGAAGGCCTGCATGAAGGCGCCGTCTTGCAACAGCGGCAGCACGCGCGGCGGCATGCCACCGGCCAGGTACACGCCGCCCGTGGCCATGACCTTGAGCATCAGGTTGCCGGCCTCGGCGCCCCAGACGTCGATGACGACCCGCAGCGTGGCCGCCGCGAGCGGGTTGGCAATGTCGTTCTCGAGCGCCGCTTTGACGATCAACGGCGTGCAGCCTGCAACGCGGCGGCGAAGGCCGGGGGTTCCGAGGCCGGGTCACGCGAACGCAGGTAGTCGTACACGTTGGCCAAGCCCGAACCGGAGCACACGCGCTCATAGCCGGCGTGTCGGAAGCGATCTGTCAAATACGCCTGCAAGCCGGCTTGAACGGCATTGGTCGGCGCGAAATCGGTGTGGCCACCTTCGGAGGCGCACGCCAGATAGGCATCGCCAGTCCACATCAAAAAACCTTCACCGAGCCCGGTGCCGGGCGCCATCACGGCGATCGGGCCGTGCGCGATGGCCTGGCCGGTGTTGACCACTTTGGTTTCCTGCGGCTCCAAGTGCGGAACGGCGTGGGCGATCGACCTCAGGTCGTTCAGCAGCGAGACCCGCTCCATTCCGAGCTGCGCCCTCAACGCTTCTCGAGACAACTGCCAAGGCAGGTTGGTGAGGTGAGCGCGCCCGTCGATCACCGGCCCGGCGACGCAAAAACAGGCCGAGTCCGGTTGCTCTCCGGCCTTGACCAGCGGGTCGGCGAGAAAGGCCCCGACGACCTGCTCGAGACCGGCGTATTCAGCGCTGGCGTACTGCCGTTCGAGCACGAATCGGCGCGGCCTGGCCTCTGCCGACACCAGCGCCAGCCGCGTGTTCGTGCCGCCGATGTCGCCTGCCAGCAGCATCATGTTTTGGCGGCCCAGAGATCCTGGATTTTCTCGAGCGACAGGCTTTTGGTCTCCGGCACGCTGCGGTAGATCCAGACCCAACCCAAACCGCAAAAGAACGTCAGCAACCAGAAGGTCAGCGAGCTGCCGATGGCAGTCACCAGCGACAAGAAAAACTGGCTGACGAACCACGCCGAGCCCCAGTTCACGGCGGTGGCGAGCGCCACGTCACGGCTGCGAATGCGCGCCGGAAACACCTCGTTGATCACCGTCCAGATCACGGGCCCGAGCGAGAACGCGAGGCAGGTGATGAATACCACCAGCGCCGCCACGGTGACCATGCCGGCCGTGCGCGGTGCGGCCTACGCCGCTGACGCCGCAGCGGAGGCCGCTGACGCCACGGCCCCACCCGCGGCACCTCCGGTAGCGGCATCGATGAAGCGAAATGCCACGCCGACCACCGCGAGGCTCGCGCCCATGCCGACGAGCCCGACCATCAACAGCTTGCGCCGCCCGATCTTGTCGATGAAGGCGATCGCGATCAGCGTGGCCAGCACGTTCACACCGCCGATCGCCCAGAGCGTGGCGCGCGCGCGCTGCCTCGGTCGCGAAGCCGGCCGACGCGAAAATTTGGTTGGCGTAGTAGATGATCGCGTTGATGCCGGTGACTTGCTGGAACACCGCCAGCCCGATCGCGACCATCAACGGCCGCCGCCACTTCGCATGAAAAAGCTCGCCCCAGCCAGCGGCATTGGCGTCTTGCGCGAGCGTGGCCTCGACGGCGTCGAGCCGGGGCTCGATGTCTGAGTCGGGCTCGATGCGGCGCAGCTCGGCGGCGGCATCGGCACGGCAGTTTTTGAGCATCAGCCAGCGCGGCGATTCAGGCGCGAACAGGCCGACGATGAACAGCGCCAACCCCGGCACCGCCGCCGCGCCGAGCATCAGGCGCCAGTCGGTTTCGGCGGCGAGCAGGCCGGTGACGAGGTAGGCCAGGAAGATGCCGATCGTGATCGCCATCTGGTAGCCGGAAACGAAGCGCCCGCGCAGTGGTGCAGGGGCCAGTTCGGCGGCGTAGAGCGGCGCGGCAACTGCGGCCACACCCACGCCAGCGCCGATCACGAGCCGGGCGACCACCAAAATCGCCGCGTTGGGGGTGAAGTACTGCACCGCGGCGCCGAGTGCGAACAGCGCGCCGGCGATCAACACGGTGCGCTTTCGGCCGAGGCGGTCAGCGAGCTCACCGCCCGCGAGCGACTCGAGCAGCGCGCCGAGCGTGACCCAGCTCGTCACCACCTGAACCATCAACAAACTCAACGAGAACGCGGCCTCGATGCCCGGCAACGCGCCTGAAATCACGCCTTGGTCGTCATGCCGCCAGTAGCGGCGGGCGCCGGGGCTGCAGAGGGTTTCGGGACTGCGCTCATGGGTCTGCCTCGGGTGACGGAACGTGCTCGGCAACATCTGCGGGCCTGCAGTAGGGACCGACGTTGCGAGCTTCGATCGATCGAGCGAGTTTGTCTGTGCGATGCCGAACACCGTGCACGCCACGGATGGCGCTGATGCTCGTCTGGCCGCCTGCCCTTACCCCCATGCCCGACGCGGCGCGGGGCCGCTACAGTGCAGGCTCATTGCCTGGAGGCCCTGATGAAAAAGCTGTTGTCCATGTTGTCGTTACTGGCGTTGTTGCCGCTCGCGTTGTCACCTATCGCGTTCTCGTCGACCGCTCAAGCCGCCGACCCGCTGAAGGTGCGCGTCGGCGTCGAAGGTGCTTACCCGCCGTTCAGCTCGGTCGGTGCCGACGGCAAAATCGTCGGCTTCGACATCGACATCGCGAACGCGCTGTGCGCGCAGATGAAAGCGCAGTGCACGCTGGTGCAGCAAGAGTTCGACGCGATGATCCCGGCGCTGCAGGCCAAGAAGATCGACGTGATCGTCGCCTCGATGTCGGCCACGCCCGAGCGGCTCAAGGTGGTCGACTTTTCCGACAAGTACTACAACACCCCGAACCGCCTGATCGCCAAGGCGGGCGTCGCGATCGACGGCACGCCCGCGAGTCTCAAAGGCAAGAAGATCGGCGTGCAGCGCAGCACCATCAACGACCGTTTCGCGACCGCGAAGTTCGGTGGTGCCACGATCGTGCGCTACACGAAACAAGACGAGGTGTTCCTCGACCTGGCAGCAGGCCGCATCGACGCGACGCTGGTCGACGCGGTCGCGGGCGATGTCGGTTTCCTGAAGCTGCCGGCCGGCAAAGGCTATGCGTTCACCGGGCCGGTGTACGACGACGCGGCGTACTTCGGCACCGGCGTCGGCGTGGCGTTGCGCAAGGGCGAGGCGCCGCTGCGCGATCAGCTCAACGCTGCCATCAAAGCGATCCGCGGCAACGGCGTTTATAAGACGTTGCAGGCCAAGTATTTCGACTTCGACGTGTACGGAAAGTAGCGCACTGACATGCTGCAAGGCTACGGCGCGAGCCTGCTTCAGGGCGCGGCGCTGACGCTGGCGGTCGCGCTCGCCTCGCTGCTGCTCGCGCTCGTGCTCGGCCTCGCAGGCGCAACCGCGAAGCTGTCGAACTCGACCTTCTGGCGCCGCACCGCGACCGTCTACACCACCGTGATCCGTGGCGTGCCTGATCTGGTGCTGATGATGCTGATCTTCTACGGCGGGCAGATCGCGGTGAACGCGGCGCTCGCCGCGCTCGGCTTCGAGAGTGTCGACATCGACCCGTTCATCGCCGGTGTCGCCACGCTCGGCTTCATTTTCGGTGCGTACTTCACCGAGACCTTTCGGGGCGCGATACAAGCGGTGCCGAAAGGGCAGATCGAGGCGGGCCGCGCGTTCGGCATGTCACCGGGGCTCGTGTTCCGGCGCATCACCGCGCCGCAGATGCTGCGCTTGGCGATCCCCTCGTTCACGAACAACTGGCTGGTGCTCGTCAAGTCGACCGCGCTGGTGTCACTGATCGGTTTGAACGACATGCTGCAGCGGGCACAGCAGGCGGCAGGCGCCACGCGCGAACCGTTCACGTTCTACCTCGCAGTCGGCGCGCTCTACCTCGCGGTCACGAGCGTTTCGGTGCTCGTGTTGCGCGCGCTCGAACACCGCGTCTCGCGTGGCGCGAAGGTGGCGGCGCTGTGAGCCCGCCGGGCCGCCCCAAGGGCGAACACCGAAGTGCGCAGCACGAAGGTTTCTTATGAATTTCGCGGCCGTCTTGGAGAGCCTGCCGACCTATTGGGAAGGTTTGCTGACGACGCTGCAATTGCTCGCGATGGCGCTCGTGCTCGGCCTGCTCGGCGCGCTGCCGCTCGGCGTGATGCGCGCGTCGAGCCGGCGCTGGCTGGGCGTACCGATCGGTGCGCCCGTGTGGCTCTACACCTGGGTGTTTCGCGGCACACCGTTGCTGGTGCAACTGTTCATCGTCTACTACGGTCTCGCGCAGTTCGACGCGGTGCGGAGCAGCATCGCGTGGCCGTGGCTTTCGAACGCCTGGTTCTGCGCCGTGCTCACGTTCGCGCTCAACACCTGCGCCTACACGACCGAGATGCTGGCCGGCGCGATCCGCACCACGCCGCACGGCGAGGTCGAGGCGGCGCGCGCGTTCGGCATGTCGTGGCCCACGCTGATGCGGCGCATCGTGTTGCCCTCTGCGCTGCGCCGCTGCCTGCCGGCCTACAGCAACGAGGTCATCATGATGTTGCACGCGACCTCGATCGCGAGCGTGGTCACGCTGCTCGACCTGACCGGCGCGGCGCGCGAAATGAATTCGCGCTTCTACCTGCCGTTCGAGGCCTTCCTGACCGCTGCGCTGTTCTACCTCGTGCTGACCTTCGTGCTGGTGGCGGCGTTTCGGCGCGCCGAGGCGCGCTGGCTGGCGTACCTGCAGCCGCGGCGCTGAACGGCGCGCCGACCGACCGAAAATCCGCCGATGCACATTCAGCACCACCCGCTCGCCGGCTCGCCGCTCGGCACCCGGCGCGAGATCGTCAGCGTCCACTACGGGCCGCAAGACACCGGCCGCAAGGTCTATGTGCAGGCCGCGCTGCACGCCGACGAGCTGCCCGGCATGCTGGTCGCGCACCACCTGCGCCAGCGCCTGCTCGCGCTCGAAGCAACAGGCCGGCTGCACGGCGAAGTCGTCGTCGTGCCGGTCGCGAACCCGATCGGCATCGGCCAGACGCTGCTGCACGCCAACATCGGCCGCTTCGAATTCGGCAGCGGCGAAAACTTCAACCGGCATTACCCGGCGCTGTTCGACGCAGTGGTACCCAAGCTCGAAGGCCGGCTCGGTGACGACGAATCGGCGAACGCGCGCGTGATCCGCGCCGCGTTGCACTCGCTGGTCAGCGCACTGCCCGAAGACACCGAGTTGATGAGCCAGCGCAAGACCCTGCTCGGCCTCGCGTGCAACGCCGAGGTCGTGCTCGACCTGCACTGCGACGCCGAATCGCTGCTGCACCTCTACACCGGCACGGCAATGTGGCCGCAGGCCGAACCGCTCGCGCGGTTGACCGGCGCGCGCGCCTCATTGCTGGCCGACGAATCGGGCGACCACCCGTTCGACGAAGCCTGCGCGCAAATTTGGTGGCAGCTCGAAGCGCACTTTCGCGGCCGGCACCCGATCCCGATGGGCTGCCTCGCCGTCACGCTCGAACTGCGCGGCGAGGCCGATGTGTCGCACGCCATGGCGTCTGCCGATGCCGACGCACTGATCGCTTTCCTCACCCACCGCGGCATCGTCGACGGCCCCGTGGCCGAGTTGCCGCCACTGCGCGAACCCGCCACGCCGCTGGACGGAACCGAC
>ENA-OBIO01000252-OBIO01000252.1-metagenomes-genome-assembly--contig:-NODE-252-length-32544-cov-10.1758_pt1 | contig 32544 bp, 46 predicted proteins | sample MGYA00153383_OBIO01 | MGnify analysis MGYA00153383 | reverse complement strand
ATATTCCAACAGAACAAACTAATATACTTATTAAAAACTTTATAATTAAGAAATTTAACTTAATCTAGTATACACCAATCTTCTGCTAACATATCTGTTTGAGATGCTAACCAACCATTAACAATTGTATTATCAGCAGCTTTCATACATAAATAAGCTGTAAATTTAATTTTACTTTCTCCATCTAATCTTTCAGTAAATGATTTAGAAACTTCTTTATTATAATAATCTTTTAAAGATTTAGGTAAGGATTTTACTTTTTCAATTATAAAATTTACTTCTAATTCATCCTCTGGTCTTTGAAATACAAACATTCCTTTACCATTCCATCCTGAACGAGTAATTAGTTTACCTTCTTTAACAGCTTCTAAAGCCTCTCCAAAATTCAAATTTGTTTTCATAATATTTTTACAATTCTAATAATAATATTTTATTTTTTGTTTTTTTGTATAGGTCTTTATAAGGTATTAATGATAATCTAAAATCTTTACTATTTAATCCACTTATTTCACGTAATATATAAAATATTTTATTTTTTGTATATATATTTGTATATTTAGTTTTTTTAATTTTACCTTTTTTAGTATATTCAACTTTTCCATTAATATCATCAATAAAGTATTCTTTATAATTTGATAATAAAAAAATAATTGAATTTCCTACTTTAATTTCATTAACTTTAAGTTTTTTATTAATATCAACTTCAATTTGTATTACTTCGATTGTATCTTGTAATGCTTTTTCAAGAACATCAACTTTTTCATCTACTTCTGGGTCATAGTGCTCAACAATATATTCTTCTAATAGGTCAGGGTTATATTGTGTAATATCATCATTTCTATTTTCAACAGCATTTGTTTTAGAACTATGTGTTTTATAATAGTTATTTGCTAAAGTACCAAAATAAGAGTATGCTTTTGCTAATTGACCATTTTTACCAATCCTATCTGGATTAAAATTTAGTAAATTATCATATATATGAATTAAAATTCTTTCTTGTAATTCCTCTATACCACAATTACCAATAAACTTTGGATACTTTCTTACAATTGCTGAAATAAGTTTTTCTAATGGTTTATGTAATGATTTTTCATATATACTATTTCGTTCAGACTGTGTTTCAGCTTTTTGATAATCTTTTACAGCTTGTTCTTCTTTTTCTGCAAAATAGTATTCCTTTTCTTTTTTCTTTTTTAACATTTTGTATTATAATCCCATTTTATTATATTTATTTTTAGAGTGAAACATTTATTTTTAATATTCTATTTTAACTGAATGTATTTTCATAATTATTTTAATCATGTTAATTTCACCAGTTGAATAATCACATGAGCCAAAATCTACTAATAATATTTCTTTAATATTAATTTCCCATTTAGAAATTTCTACACCAGTTGGGTCTAAATCATTTAATTCTAATGTTAGTACAATTTCATTATCTTTTTGTGTTTTAATATATTCAATTAATTCAAAAATAAGTTGTTCTGTACTAGGTCCTACTGTACTAATTAAATTCATTTCCAAATCATACTATTGATATATACCATTAATACATTCAATTTTTGGTTTATTAACATTTTGAATTAAATAACTTGGAATATTTAAAAATTCTGGGAATTTTAATTGAAATCTATTTTTTATAATAGGTTCAAATAGAACTGGTGTATTATTCATTTATTTCATTTTTTTACTTTTATATTAGTTCTTTAAATGATGTCACCAGCTAGACTATAATTAATATCTAACTGGTGAGCATCATTTTTCTATTAAACTCAACCCGAAAAAATATTTTTAAACTACTTCAGCAATTTTATATTCAACTACTCTATCTTTTGGATAGTAGTATTCTTTTTTAGCACTTTCATACCAAAATAATACTTCTTCTTTAGTGATATTTGAATCATTTAATGTTTTCAAATAAGAACCTTCTCTTAAATTTCTATGTAAATAACATAATTTAGGTAGTACTACTACATTTAAATCTTGGTGTGTTGCTCTCAATAAAAATTCATACATAAATGAAATTTTAATATTCTTTTTAAGACCACCACAATCATTAAAATCTGTTGTTTTAATAAATGCTCCAGATAATATTTGTGAAGTAAGATTTTTTGATAATTCATGTGTAATTACACCTAAATCACCTTCTTGTACAAAACCTCTTGATAAAGTATCTACACCATTAAACTTTAAAAAATTACCTTGCATATCAATATCAAAAATTGCTGGTACTAATACTGATGCTGTCTTATAAAAAGTACTGTACTCATTAAAAACATCAAAAGCAATAGCTGAATATTCATCATCTAATTCTAAAATTGAAAAATATTCTGTATCAATTTTATTTTTGGTAGCTAAATTAATTTGTGAACAAAAATCTGTATCAACACTATCATTTAAATAAAAACTAACATTTGTTAATGTTGATAATGTTTTGATAGTTTCAATATCTGTATCAGTTGTATGTACAATTAATACTTTAGATGGTTGATAACCTTTATTAGATTCAATTGATGTTAACGCTAACTTTAAAAAGTTTGTATCAGGTTCATTTAGTTTACCTTTAATAGGTACTACTACTGTTAAATTATTTAATATTTGTTTTTCCATTATTTTTATTTATGTTGTTAAATTTGTTCTTCTTTTTGATTAATTATTTCAGTATATAATTCAATATCGTTTTGTTTAATAAATTTTAAATCAATTTGTTGTTCCTCATCCTTATTTCTATAAGGAACTAAATGTTGATAAACCTTATTTTCTTCAATATTATTATTATTTAAAATTTCATCTAAATTAAATTCTTTATATCTATTAATTTCAGTATACTCAAAATCTTTATCAGTTATAGTTACTTTATTAGTAATAACTTTAGTTGCTTTAAAGAAACATACATTTTGAAGAAATTTTTGTATAAAATCACATATTTCATCATTATTTAATTTATATTCTTGTTTAAAAATATCAACTACAAAATCTGAAATTCTCCATATATCTGTTAAAAGATGATGTTTAATAATTTCTCTATCAATTAAAATATCACTACCATGATTATATAAACCTTTATAATAAATTTTCCATGTTTTATCAGAAACTATTTTATGATTTTCAAATAAATTTCTAAATCTAGAATACTTAGAAACTTTAATATTTTTTATTTTTGTTTCTAAATTTAATATTTCCAAATCTTTTTTATTACGTTCAGATTTTAAAACTTCTAATTGTTTTATTAAATATTCTTTAGTTTCCATTTTATATCTTTTTATTTAAAACCTATCATTCAAATTAAGTTGTATGACAATACACAAGAAAAGGTATTATTACTTAATTGATATGATAAGTTTATGTTTTTATTAGATTGTTGTTTCAGGTACTACTATTAAACGTGTAGAGTTATCATCAATAAAATATTGAAGTTCGTTAATTCTTTTATCAATAAAATATGTGTAGGTATTAATAATTGTTTGTTTACTATCTACAATATTATATTTACTAGATGTTTCTAACATATCATCATATAATTTTTGTGGAATACCATTTTGCATCCAATGTTTAACTACTTCATGAATACAATCTGGAATAGTTAATAAATCATTAACCCAAAAACCTGTATCTTTAGTTTGATCTTCAAGATATTCTGGAATAATATCTGGTACGATTCCAATTGGTACAGTACCTACTTTCATTGCTTCTATTGGTGTTGTACCAAATGATGAAATTCTATCTAACCATATACATGCAATAGAATCTGCAAGTTTCTTAGCATATTCTTCTCTTGAAGTACCTCTTAAATCTTCAAATGAAATAAATCTATAATGAGGATATTTTAAGTAAAATAATTTAATAACTTTTTCTAATTCTTGGCTATTACGAGAGTAAAAAGTAATAACTGGTGTTTTAGGTTTACTAAGTGTTTTAAAGTAATCTGGAATACCAATTGTATATACTTGTGTATCATATTTACCAAAATAAGTAGTTGCTAACTCTGCTAGTTTACTGTTTGTGGTGATGATGTTACGGATGTTGTAGTCAGACCATGAGGCTCCTGGTAATAGACCACGGACAGCATTTTCAAAATTTTGTAAAAGTAATATTTTTTCACAAGGAAGATTTTTTACTTGTTCCATTATATTAACAAATAATTCTGGAATAATAATGAAATCTTCTGTTGAAATACTAAACGTTTGTCCTTCAGCCGAAATATGCGGTAATGCTTTCAAATCCTGATCTAAAAATTCTGGAACTTGAAAATCATTTTTATCTGTTAATATTTTTGCATCATAACCAATCTCACGAAGAATTTTTACTTGGTTATATAATTCATAAACAGCAGCAGATGCTATTTCTGAATCAGTCATAAAAAACAATATCTTAAAGTTTTTATCTAAAATATTTTGTTTTGATTTTTTTAATAAATCTATTTTTTCTTGTAGTATTTCGCTCATTTTATTTATTTTTTTCTATTAATTTGTTTATTGTTTGTTGATAATCTTCATCTTTAAAATATTTTAGATTTTCAATAATTCTAAATTTTAATTTACTTGAATCAACAATTAAATTACTATTATCTTTTTTAGGATAACCATTATAAAGTTCATTTTCAGTTGTTGAATGTATTCTATGATCGAAACAAAATACACCTTCTGTTGTAATGATTTCTATTGTTCCACCATCTAAATATTTTTGTATATTAATTATATCCATATTTTTTATAATTTATTATCTTCACGATATTTTTCATAGTTATCAACAATCTGTATCAGTACAGGGTTTCTAACAATATCTCCTTTAGTAAATTCGAAAGAAGCTGTATTTTTAACACCTTTAAGAATTTTATTAATAAAATCAGTAAGTTTTACGTCACCTTTTTTAATATCATACTGACTAACATCTCCCATTAGTATAGCTTTACTATCTTTACCAACACGGGTAACCCATAACATTAATTGTTTAATTGTTAAATTTTGAGCTTCATCAAGTAACATTATACAATTATCAAAAGTTAATCCTCTCATATAAGCAATTGCTTCAAACTTTATTAAACCACTTAAAACTAAATGATTATATATTTCTGGAGTAATAATTTTTAAAAAATTACTTTTATATGATTGTAAGTATGGTTCAGTTTTTTCTTCCACCGTACCAGGTAAAAATCCAAGATTTTCACCAGATTCTTGTATCGGTTTTGTAATGATAATCTTATTTATTTTACCATCAATTAATAATGATAATGCTGTATAACAAGCTACAAATGTTTTGCTTGTACCAGCAGGACCTTGTGTAACAGTTAATATATTATTCCTAATAGTTTTATAATACTCTTGTTGTTTATTACTTAAAATTATTCCAGATTTTTCTAAAGTATCTTTACTTAAAAAGTCTTTTACAATTTTTGTTTTATTACCATTGTAATTTTTTACTTCTTTATTTAAGTATTCTTTTTCAACTTTACGTGAAGTTTTATTATTTATTCTTGATGGTGATAGTTCTCCCAAAATAGTACTATTTAACTAACTTATTTTAATTCAGTTTCAGAATTAGCACTTTTTTTATTTTGTGCTTCCATAATCATTTCGTTAACTTTCTCTACATAAAGTTTTTGTAGTTTATCTCGTTTTTGACGAAGTTTAACTTTAAAGTTATTTACTTTAACTTTATGTTCTTTTCTATTTTTACTAACTGCCATTGTTTTATTATATTTTAGTTTCTATAATGTATAACGGAAAAAATGGATCAAAGGCTCTAATATGATAAAAAAATAAAAATAAATTACTAGTATTTATAATAAAAATTATAAAAAATGAATATTCTTAATAGTAAAAAAGATATAAATGGTTCAATATCAATATTATCATCATTAAGTGATTCTTTAAATATTAATAATATTATTGAGAAAAATGATACTTCTGTTAATATTTTTAATAATAATTCTAAAGACCCAATATCTTTTTTATTAAAAATACTTATTAGTGTTGTAGGAGTTAATGTTGTAAAAGATATATTGAAATCAATTTTAATTAAAGAATTACCAAATATTGACTTACTTATAAAAAATGTTATAAAGAATAGTTTAATTAAATCAGATGATAATACTGGTTTAGATGGAAATCTACTTGTTAATGGTTTTGATACACCTGTAAAAGATATAGATTATAATAAAAATTTTCAAGGCTCTGGAAATAACAGTATGTATCTATCAAATAACACATCTAATAGTCTTGATGCTGTTATGTATAAGTCTATTGGTAATTATGGTTCTAATGAGTCATTTAATGGGTTAAACGTTAAGTATAACTCTTCTAATGATATGATGAATATTAAACCAACTAGTAATACTACAAAAAATCAGTTATTAGGTAATTTAATTGATAATATTCAGTTTTTAAATAAAAATGTTATATTAGTTTCTATAATTGATTTACTTTTTGGTTCGATTGTGAGTACACTAGGTAAAAATAAAAATGATTTATTAACTGATGAAAGTTTTAACAAAATAATTCAAAAATATGTTGAATCTGAAGACGAAACAGAAAATTTATTTTATTTATCTCCAGAAGAACTAAATGATATTAGTATTACTATTGATAATAGACTTAATAATAAATTACCACTCGATTTCGGTTGTTCCGATTATAACTCTTTCATAGATATTGAAACATTAAATGAAATACTAAATAGTAGTGATCAAATTGATGCTTTAGATAACCAAGTAAATACATTACTACCTCAAAATCCATCATTAAATAACATGGATGATTTATCGCCAAATAAATTAAATAAAGTTAATAAACAAATCAATAATAATAATAAATTTACTAATAATACTGCTACAAAAGATAAAGTTTATAATGATTTAGTTAGTAAAATAGTACAGGTTATTATTAAAAATTCTATTTTATCACCACAAGCTATATTATTACAAAAATTAAATTATAGAATAATTACTGGTAATAATGATATATCTAATGGACTTGATATATTAAAAAATCAACAAAATTTATTTAAATGTATTAGTCAACAAGTTAAAGATAGTATTACTCAAATTATATTTAAAAGAGTTAAAACTGAAATTACTAATAAAGTTAAACCTTTAGCTATAGCTGTTGCAACAGAGAAATTAGCTAATTATGAAGGATTATTAGCTAGTTTAGTTAAAATTAAATAATATTCTATATTATACTTCAAATCTGCGTTTGTATACCCTTCAGCAACAGGATGTTGTAACTACGTTCCATTTGTAGTGTACTTCCAATAGCATTTGTTACTTCCACGGTGTAAGCACCGTTGTAACTACCTTCCATTTGTAGTGTACTTCCAATATACCCTGACATAACTGTTTGACTATTGTCCAGTTAAACCCATATTTGGTTATTAAAACTAAAGTAATTCTGTCATAAGATACCCATAAAGTTTCATTTTTTAAATCGTAATTATATAACCATTTACCATCTTTATCCTTATATTCATTTAATTCTTTATCAAGATAAATATCATCATTAATTAATAAACTATAAACATATTGATAATCAATGTTATATAATTTATATTCATTACCTAAATAAAGTGATATGTTATTAAATATATTTGATGGTAAGGTACTAAAGTTAATATCAGTTGTATTAACAATATTATTATTATTAGTATCTAAGATACAATAAGTATCAAGTTTGTTATTATATATCAATTTATCCATTTACATTTTTTTTATTTGAATTATATTAACTCCATTCAAACCAATTTCCTCTTTTATGTTGTAAACCTTTTCTAACTTTTTTATTAAAAAGCCTTTTCATTATTTTACCTTTAGGTTTGATATGATAGCTGTGCCAACCACCAAGTCTTTTCATCTCACCTTTAGCAATACCTACTCTTAATTTCCATTTATCTTCATTCATGCTATAATTATTGGTTTTATTTTATAACCTAATACATTATTAAAATGTTTAATAGCGTTTTTTTCATTCAAAGCCGTTATATATTCACAATTGTAATTAATTAACACTTGTCTAGTAATGTCTGAATGAATTATTCCTTTACCATCAGGAGATTTCCATATAGTAACATCTTGTTTCTTATACTTTGCTCTTGATAATTCATTTGTTTTTGTATTGTATTCAAAACAAATATGATTTTCATGTGGTTGTATAGATTTAACTAATATTTTTTTAGATTCCTTCTTTTGTGAAACTTTAATTTCAAGTTTATCTTGATTTTCTTTTTCTAATTTCATTTTTATTATTATTTTTCTAAAACTTCTATTTTTATATCATTAGGAATTCCAATTTCTTTTAATATTTTTTTAGATATTGGATATTTTACATTTCTTGATATTTTTTTATATATTTTTTCTTCTTGCCAAATATTATCAAAACGAGTTTGATAAATATATCCATTTAATAAATAAACATTTTCATAGTGCCATTTATTGTATCCATGATCTGCTTTTTCATTAAATGGAACTTTTTGTGTGAATATCAAAATATTATTTAAGAAGTATAATAATAAACTTCTTGTTTTTCCATTAGATAATCTTTTACTATGTTGATATTTTGATGTTAAATGATAATTCATATTAATATAATGTTTTTAAAATGTTCCACGTGGAACATCAGGTTTTTATTTTTATTATACGAACAAATATAATAAAAAGTTACGATATTATGTCAAAAAAATTTCCACCTGCATATGTAATTAAATCACCAATATTCTTAATATTTTTGATTCTATAATGATTATCTAAGACTGATAGTTGTTCACGTTCTACATTAATATAACTCTTAGTGGTAGGTTTTTGATATAAGTTAATATAACGATCACTTCTTATTAAACTAAAAGTATCACCAACAATACTATCAATTCCTCTAGCTACATAACTATAAACTGTAATATTTTTGTTAATTATATCTGTTATATAATTTATTCCATCTATTGTATAATAAATAATATTATATTTTCCATCAACTGTATAAATTATGTTTGTTATACCATTTAATCCTAATTTATATGGTTGTTGAAAATCAAATGTCTTTATTTCAGATAATCTATTTTCTGTATAACCAGTAACAATGTTATTGATATTATTATATATATTATTAGCTTCTGATGTTAAATCTGAATCCATCACACCCATTAATGTAAATTTTTCCGTTAAAAACAGGTTTAAATTGATATTATTAGTTAATCCTGATGATGGTATTTGAATTTTTCTATATAATTTCTCCATTATTATAGTATTTATTATAAATAGCTATGGCAAGAGAAAAAAATAAAGATATAAATGGTGATTTTGAATCAGTGATAATTGAATTAAGATCATTTCTTAAAGAATTGAAAAATATGTACTCTAAAGCTAGTCGTGATTACAATGAAATCAAACGTAATACTGGTGATAATGGTGATAGAGTTACATTAGAAAATATACGTGCTAATACATTAAAGACCATTGAAAACTATTTTAAAATCAGATTAGATACAATAAAATTATTAACTATTGTAGCTGATAAAATGAGTCCTAAAGATGCTGCTGTTGTTAAAGGTAAACTTACTGCTGATGATAGAAATAGTGAAGATATGGATAAATGGTTAGCTGATTTACGTAAGAAAAAAGATAATAACGAATAATTATGAGTGGTAATGAATCTGATTTTTTATTAGGTGCTGAATCTAATAGTTCTAATAACCAAAATAAAAGTAATAATAATATTACTAGAAGTATATATACTGCATATGTTATATCAGTAGAGGATAACGCTGATGGTTGTAGAATTAAAGCTAAAATTCCACAATTTGATAGACAAATATCTAATGACAGTGATAAACTTTATGCTTATCCTTTTAATCCAATAAATAATAACATTATCCCAAAAGTTGGTGAAGCGGTATGGATTATACTTGGTGATTTAAGTACACCATATTCTTATAGATTCTATTCAGGTCCTATTATACCACAATACCAAAATCTTAATAATTCACCATTTGAAACGGCTTTATCACTAACCAATGAAGCTACTACAGCACCCTTAAAATCCATTAGAACAATCGAAGGTACTGAAGGTCTATATCCAATAGATAAAGAAACCAAACATGGTATAAACTCTATTGGTAGAGATAATACAGATATTATTCAACGTAAAAATGAATTACTTATTAGAACAGGTAAACATTTAACCGATAAAAATACTTCAAAAAATAATACTAATCCTGTTTATAGTAAATATAGATTATCATTAGATGATAAAACAAGTAGTATACTACATGTAGCTGATAGACACTTATTCGTTTCTCATAAAAGTGGAAAATCATTACCATCAAAAATAATGAGTGATGAAGAACTGGATATTTTATTTAATGGTAATGATAGTTATGGTTTACTTAAAGCTGAACCAACAATTAAATTATTACAATTAATGGTTAAAGTTATTGCAACTCACAGTCATGAATATCATAACCTTAGTACTAGTCAAAGTGATACTCTAGAAGCATTACTAAATTATGATTTTAATAGTATATTTAGTACAAACCATAAGATTGTTTAACTATACATATTTAAAATTTTCCAATTATAATGTTTTTTTAAAATATTAATAGTTAATAAATAAATTATTCTTGAATTTAAAGTTCTTTTTCTTTGGTTAACTAACCGATGATCTAGTCTTAGAAATTTTCCATTTTCGAAATATGTATATAAATGATAACCACTCTCATTTCTATAAGATTGATGTTTTTTATAATAAAATACCTTTTTACCAATTAATTTATCAATTATTTCTTTCAAATCAATTAAACAATAATTATAAATATTTTTATCTAAATATAATCCAACATTTTTAAATATATTTTTAGGTAAATTAATTAATTCAATACACATATCATCATTATTTATTATATCATAAATAATATCATAATTTTTATCAAATAATATAATTTTTCTAGTTTTATTATTATAAATCAAACTTTCCATTTTTTAATCATATTTTAGTTCATTTTTTATAACTTCAATCAAACCATCTTCTAATGCTAGATAATAATCATCAAATGTTTTAAAGTCATATGATTTTAAAACACCACTTTCACCACTTTGATAACTACCAGTTATAGTATAACCATATTTTTGATTAAATGGCTTATGTTTAATATTTATATTAATTTTATATTTATCTCGAATATAATCTTGTAATATTATACATTCATCTTTCAATAATATAATTCTATTTTCACTATCTTTTATTACTTTAATTAAATTTTCTTCTCTTGTCATATATTTTTAATAATTTTGTTCAAACCAAATTTCAAGTTCCGAATCACTTTTTTTTCCCAAAATGTTTCCATTTTCACATTCATAAGGATTAAATTTTAATGCTTTCATCATATCTTCTTTAGTAAATACTTCTTGAAGTCTATTAATAATTATAGTATTATTTAAACGAAGTTTAGGTTTATTAATAGGAATAGCATTTGGTGCTAATCTTGAAACTTTAGATAAGTTACCATCAGGATATAAATATAATTCTTCATAGTCAACATTGACTTCTTTAATCACATTACCTTTATTATACTCAGTAATATAATCATCAATAAAAGAAAATCCAATTTTACTTACATCACTTGTGTGAAGTTCTGGATCAGTTGTTGCTATGATTTTTAATCTATTATAATTATTTGTTGTATGTTTAAATCCTTTACAAATAAAATTAACATCTCCACTATCATAATACCAATCACCTTCTTTTATTTTATCAGATGATGTAATATAAAGATGTTGATTAATATATTCTTGTTTATCTTCAGTTGTTAATACATTAATAATAGCTAATCTTTTATCTGAAGGTCTTTGTATTATATTTCCTATGTAATTATTTTTTTCAGTAGCGAACATAACTACTTGACATTTCTTTTTCATATATATTTTTTATTTTATACCATCTTATACGACAATTGACGTAGGAAGGTTACAAATAATATTAAAAATTTTAACTTGTTCACTAATATACTTATGTTCACGTAACGTGAACAATTTAAATATGTGAACATAATATATCAATTTAAAAACCATAGTTGGTAATTGTATAAGTGAATTGCTATCAGGATTGAATTCTAATTTCGTATACATAAGTAATTACTCTTACAGTTATTTTTAGAACTATGAACTTAATCATACTATCATTTATACAATGTTTTTAATATTTTAATAAAATTATTATTTAATTAGTTTTAATGCTTCTTGTAAACTTTTTAAAAAGTTAATAAAATCTATCAAAGAATAATCATTTTTCATATAGTTTATACTTTGACAACACAATACAGTATTATCTTTAGTATAATCTTTATTACTATCTATTCTATCAATAGATACTTGAAAAGGTTCTTTTTTTCTTGCTGTTAAATTCATATTAATATTTGAATAAAAACATTTTCCTTTTTGAATATTCCATTGATTAATAACAAAATCATAATCTATATCAAATAATATATTTCTAAGTTTTGCACCTGATTTTATACTTGATAATAATGTTTTTAATGGAAATTCTTCTAATCTTTTTAAAGTATTTATATTAGATTGCTTTAACTTTTTTTCTTTATTTTTTTGATACCATTCTTTTTGATAATTAATGCTATGTGTACTTTTAATGAATTCTCTAGCAGCTTCTTTTCTTTTATTCCAAGCTTTTTGTGAATACCATTGTATTTTACCATTTCCTTTTATATGACTAAATACTTTATTTGTTATTGAATCTATTTCTCCTCTTTTCATATTTTATATTTCTATAAATATACGAAAAGTATTTGAATCTTTTTAATTATTTCAAGTGCTTTTTATTAATAATAACGCTTGATACAAACCTACTTCTAGAGCTTCTTCATAAGTATCGCCTAAATAATATTTTCCTGTAGTCCACCTAAAAGGTGTAAAAGGATGTTTTATTAAAGCTTTATATTTAGATCTATGAGTTTCCATTTGATCAAATGATGATGTAGTATCTAAATATATATGCAGATTATGAACTTCTCTTAACCAACGTTGAAGTAATGATTGTGTTGGTGCTGAAAATGTTTCTAAATATCCATTAGATTTATTGCATCCAAAACAACGATCACCATCTTTTTTAGTTAGCCATTCATTATTCCAATTTTCTAAAAATTTATTAAAAGAAAAACAATATTCTTCTCCATAATAACCATTAGTACCAGTTAATTCATTTTCTTTTAAATCACCATCTTCAAAATAATAATTTAAAGTAGATATATTAAACCCTTTTTCTTTAGCAAGTTTAGCTGTTTCAAATGAAATTATTTGATCTTCCATATTATTTTTTTTTATTTTATACCATCTTATACGACAATTGACGTAGGAAGGTTACAAATAATATTAAAAATTTTAACTTGTTCACTAATATATATCATTTATATGTTATTTGTCAGTTTAAACCTGACAAATAACATATAAAACATAGTTTGCTAAAATAATGAACCTACTTATTAAGGGTTTACAACTACTTTAGTATTAAAACTAATATTCAATACATATTTATCTATTTTAATACTATTACTTAATATAAGTTTACTAGTTTTCTGTTTAGAACTGTAAATTATCTTACCATATTTAGTAAGATTTTTATTTTCTATAAGAGTATCAAACATATTACCATTATCATTAAAGCAATATTCGTTTCTTTTATCAGTTTCCATTAAACCTAAAGTTTTAAGTTTATTAATAATTTTATTACCTGTAGCTTTACTTTTGAAACCTGATTGCTTCGCAATTCCTTTTCTGGACAGCGTAAAATTACAATTTCTATTAGATTTAATAAACTCATTAAGCCTCGAAGCTTCGCTATTATTATTTAATTCTGAATAAAATATATCAATCGTATTATCAAAAGTCAGTTTTACACTGTCGTTATCTCTAATCCGTAATTTCTGAAAGTTTTTCTCAACATCCTTTTTCAAGAGTTTTTGAGTTTTTTTCTCATAACTACTTTTTTTACCCTTATATGTTTCGGTAAAACTGTCTTTTGTAATAGTTTTGATAAGTTTACTTTGGTATGCTTCTTTTTGTTGACTCAAATTAGAATCAATTTTATAAGCATATAAAATATACTTAAAATCTTTCTTCTTTTCTTTATATTCTTCATCATTTTTATCATACCATATTTTATATTTACTCTCTTTTTCAAAATTCTTTATATTATGAATATCATATACTTTTTTATTATTAATAATCATTCCATAGCCATCATCTAATATAGTACCATTAATACTATCAAATATTTTAATAGTATTATGGTCATTATATAAATAATCTTTATGAAATTTTACACCAGAGAATCTAACATCTTTGGTGTTTTTACCATGTTCATTAACATAACCTAAATAATCAAGTAACTTTGTTTTACTTGAGATATATAGATTACCATTTTCTACTCTTACAAGTCCTTTAGATTTAAGTAAACCTATTCTTTGACGAATGGTTGATTCACATAAACCTAGTTTAATAGATAAAAATTGGTATTTTTTACGATAATCCTTTATACAAGAACAATTTGAAATTCCTTTTAATTTGAAATATACTTCTGTTAATATATATGATTCATTAGTTTTAAGTAATGAAAATAATATATTAGGAAGTAATATATAATCTTTTTCTTTAATTAATTTATTGGAATTCAAAAAAATATAAATATTTTCTATTATAAAGTTAGGTTGTAGTCATTAATATTAATAATGACTACAATTATAACCTTTTTAAAAATAAAAAACAAATAATTTATGATTTAAAACAAAATTCAAACCATTTATTTGTTTTGATAGACCCATAACAACTAGAACCCTTTTCTTTTAAATATAATTCTTTTGGTGTTTTAATATTTTTTGTGTATTCAATACAACGTTCTAAATTCCAATATCCATTTGGATGTCGATTTTTTATTATATTAATAAAATGTGAATAACACTCACTTTGGATATTACGTGTATAAATTATTGAATATATATTTTTACCTTCTTTTGTTGATAATAATTCTTTACAATTTTCTTTAATATCCCAATAACCTCTTGGTTTTTGTTTCCTTTCTTTTTTACTCATATATTTATCTATTTTAAAATATTTAAAAAGTTATTCTATTTACTATAAATAGATAAAAATTTTATAAAATGTCACAAAAAATTCGTTATATAGGAAGTCCTGATAGTAATAAAAATAACTCAGTTTTAAATCCGTTACTAAGTGAAAATAATTTTGCTGGGAATAGTGAATTATTTTCAATAAGCTCGTTTTCAATTCTTTCTAATGTAAATCAAAGAAAAATTGTTGATTTTAGTAATGATTTATCACTTTTTTCTGCACCTGTAACACTTAATATACTTGGAGTTAATAATATAGATCAAAATATAGCTATTAGTACAAATATTGATATTTTAACACTTAATTTTGATAAATCAAATCTTAATTCGTATACCCATTTTGGTTCATTAGCTGATAGATTACGTGTAGCCGTTGAAGGTATTATTAATAAATGGGTTGGTTCTATTTATATTGTTAATCAAGATAGTTCAGGAAATTACTATAATAATATTACTAATTATAGTTATGATTCATTAAAAAATGAAGCTACTTTTAATATTCCTTCATTTCTTGTAATTAATAATTTTAATTTATCTATCAATAATAATAGCACACATATAACAAGTGATATCAGTATCAAAAATTTAAATTATTCATACAATAAATATGAGTTATTAGATTTAGTTACACAGAATACCTTTAAAATAAATAATTTTATTGGTGGGTACAATAATACATCATATCTGACAGTCTCAGTAATTGGTAATCCATATCCTTCCATTTTGACAGGTACTACTTCAGATTACTCTACATTATTTCACATTAAACCTAATTCAGAAAATTATAAATTATTTTATAATTCATTGGATAGTTTACAAAAATATTTATTAAACACTGACTCTACTCCCAAGTATACTATTGAGGTATCTGTTCCAACTATTAGTTCAGATGATTTAAGTTATAATATAATTAAAAAGTACTCGTGGTCATTTTCTGATGGATATAACATAGATATTAATAATAGTTTATTTAGTAGTTATTTAAATGATTTATTGAATTTAGGTGAAGCTTATGATAATTTCAAATCTGATATTATTTATAGAATGTTCATGCCTCCTAATATTGTTTCAACTGATCTTACTTCTATTCAAAAATCTAAACAATTTTCAAGAATTTTTGGTAGGGATATGGATGAAGTACGAGCATTTATTAATGGTTTAACCTATATTAATAATACATCTTATGATAAAGTAAATAATATTCCAGACAAATTAATAAAAAATTTAGCTCAAACTCTTGGATGGTCAACATTTAATATATTAGAGACAGAAGATTTGTTTGCATCTATATTTAACCCTGCTACTTCAAGTGAGTCACCAACACAATCTACTGTTGCTGATTTAGATATTGAGTTATGGAGAAGGATTATATTGAATACTAGTTATTTATTTAAATCTAAAGGTACTAGAAAGGGTATAGAAGCTATATTTAGTTTTATAGGTGTTCCTGATTGTATTTTAAGTTTAGATGAATATGTATATACTGTATCTGGCAAAATAGACCCTAATACAGTTATATTAGATAATATATTTCCTTTAAATTTAGATTTAGCGGTTTTACCTTACAATAAACAGGGTTATCCTGTTGCTCCTAATGAAATTAGCAATTTTTACTTCCAAAAGGCTGGTGACAAAGATTCGGGTCAGGAATATATAGATGTTTATAGAAAGCTTGGGTTTAATGTAACAAAGACAGTTGACAATAAAAAATCATGGGTTTATAGTGAATCAGCTACTACTCGTTTTGATAATTTTACTACAAATAATACAGATTACACAAGTAATAGTTCAAAACTTATTATTAATACAAAGGAAATTGGTATTAATCTTGATCCTATTCAAGCTATTGAATGTGATATATATTCATTTAACTACGCAAATAATTATCCTGTAAGTAATATTGGAGGTATATCATTTTGTAGTTATTATGGTAGTAAAACATTATCTCAATTAACAAATTTACAGATACAAGATTTAAGTAATTGTACTTTTTTAGATTTAATTAATAGTACAAGTCTTATTGGTGGTAGACCATATCCTTACCCTAATAATAGTTCAGCGATATTTTCAGCGAGTGCATTAACATTTAGTCAATATATAACCAAAGTATATTCTGGTTTTGTTAATGTACAGAATAGGAAGACTGTTGATGATGGTAAAGGTGGTGGATATCCTTCATTAACTAAACTTTATTATGATTATCTAAAGAATAGTTATGGTGATACAGGTGTTCAATCAAATGAATATAGTTTAAGAAAAGTTTTTAATTATATTAATAAGTTTCAAAATTATTATACTAAATTCTTTGATCAGTTGATACCTGCAACTACTATTATGGAAGGAGAAGGTATCAAGATACGAAATACTATATTTACACCACAAAAATTTGTATATAAACATGGTATTGATTATAGTTCACAATTTAAAACTAATCAAACTGAAATTATAAGTGATACTATTTCATTTTCACCATTTAATACAAATGATGAAAATAATAATAATAGTACTAATGTAAATTTAGCTAATAAAATTACTATTCGTAATTGGGAAACTAATGGTAAATATATTTATTCAGTTAATGGTAATATTGGTAATCCAACAGATAATTTAATAGCATTAACAACTACAATTAATCCAAAAGATAATTGGGAATCAGAGTTATTTGTTTTTGATATACCTGAATATACCATGTATGATAGTGCAGACAAGATATATAGTGGTGTAACAGGTAATACATTATATTATTATGATAATGATATAACAAATAGTGGTAAAACTATTAATTTTATTTTTACTGGTAATACTAATAGTTTAAGTGGTAATAATACTAATTTTAATTATAATGTTTATAAATATAATACTAATTTAACTGGTTTTTCAAGTACTAATATTTTTAATAATAGTATTAATCAAGATTATTTTATAACAGGTAATACAACATTTACTAATATTATTCCTAAAGTTAATATTAATGGTGATTCAGAGTATTTGATTAAAGGATATTTTAATAAGTTTATTAATACACCTACTGCTAATACTTTATCATTTAATTCATTATTAGATAATTATGGTATTTTTGATAAATATATATATCCAGTATCAAAAAATTATTATGAACGTTATTTTGATTATACTTTATATAGTGGATATACTGGTACGACATTCAGTACATCAAATAATATATTATCTAATAATGATACTGTTATTAACTATGATCAATTATATGATTGGTATTTCATTTCATTATCTAACTCACTCAAACCAACGTTATTGAATTTAGATAGTATTAGTAATAATGGGACAGTATTTACACCATTCTATACATATGAATCATTATTTCCAAATGTTAATAATGAAATTATATTATCATATTTTCCTATTGGTGATATTCAATTAACAGTAAATGGTTCAAGTTTATTAAAGAATGTTGAATATATTGTTAAAACAGGATTACCTAGTAGTTTACAAAATAGAGTATATACTATTTTAGTTGATTTTAGTGGTTCTACAGATACTGTAACAGTTGGTTATTTAGCTGATGCTAATAACGTAGCATACAGTATGGCTAATGATAGTACCATGATAAACTACGTTATACCTAGTGGAACTACACAAGTTTTGCCTTATAAAACATTATTTAATACAACTAATAATAAATATGAATTATATTTAGATCAAGAAGTAAGTGGTGACACTAATTCTGTTCAAATAATATGGAATGGTGCATCATTATTACCTAATAATGATTATAATCTTAGTATTATTAATAAAAAAAGAGTAGTTTTTAATAATTTAATATTATCAACTAATGATGTATTACTTGCTATATATATAACTGGTAATACATCAAATACTAATTTTGTAAATGTTATAAATAATAATCCATATACCTTTCAATGGCAAATTAATACAGGTAATATAGTTGATAATAAAGTTAATGGTTATTATCAATTAGAATTTAGTCAAAAAAATGATATAAATTTCACAGGAACTACAATAGTTTCTCCGATAAATGTAAATAATTATATAAATACTGTTTCATCATATAGTAACATTGTTGATTTTACTATTTCACCATATAACTCTCTGATTTCAGGTAATATATATAATGTTAGAGTTAAAAATAGTAAGTTATTTACCAGTATTAGTAACCAAGTTTATACGACAATTAATTATTCTGATAAGAAATTTATAAAAATTCCTTACTAATTATTTAGTTTATTTGTAACTTTGTATTTATATTTGTCGTAATAGTCAATATAAAACTAAAAATGTTATTAATATTATGAAAAGTAAAGAAGGTAAAGAATTATTAAAAAAAATCTTAAAAAGAGATTTAAAAAACAAATTAGATGAAAATCCTGAACATTATACACCAGTTTTATTAGGTGCATCAGGTATTGCTAAAACAGAAATCTTAAAACAAGCAGCTAAAGAAGTTGGTTATGATGAAGTAATTATTATTGAATTAAATACAATATCTCCTTTAGATATTAAAGGACTTCCTTATCCAGATGTAGAAAAGAAAGTTGCTGAATTTTTTAAACCTGAATTCTTTAGAGAAGATGATGGAAGAAAATATTTATATTTCTTTGATGATTTTAATAATGCCCCTCCAATGACTCAAAGCGTGGTTTACTCTATTGCTAGAGACAGAGTTATGGGGTCGCATAAACTACCTAAATTTACTACTGTTGTATTAGCAGGTAATAGAGCTAAAGATAAAGGGGCAACATTTAGTATGCCTGAACCTTTAGCTAACCGTTGTGTTTTTATTAGTTTTGAACCTAATGCTAGAGATTTTATTGATTATCATAATGGTGATCTTCATACAACAGTTGCTGCATTCTTAGAATATAGTCCAAGATATATTCATAAAGATTTAATTGAAGGTTATAAAGTTGGTGAAGTTCCAGCTTTCCCTTCATACAGAACATTTAAGCAGCTATCAGATTTTTTAAAAGAAAATGATTTGGAAAATGAAAAACTTAATCCAATAGAAATCAATGCATTTATTGGTTCTGAGGTGGGAATGGTTTTTCATGAGTTTGCTTGTCTTCAACATAAATTACCTAATCTAGATGATTTACTATTTGAAAGAAGTGAAGATCAATATGCTACTGATATACAAATTCAATATTTTATTGTAGTTTCATTATTTTTGAGACTAGAACATTATATTAAAACAAAAGAATATTATGATAAAATTAGTAATCAGACAATTAAATTATCTGAAGCATCATTAAAAAAACTTTTTGTTAACTACGTTAAATACGTTTTAAGATTTAGTGATCAAAATGAACTTAAAGTATTAGGTGCTACATATATAATGAGAAGTGAAAATAGACTTACATATTATTATAATTGGTTAGGACAAGATCATCCAATTTTCTTAGAGATTGAAAGAATTATGGGTACTACTAAATAAAAAGTATTAAAGATAAAATAATGTTATGAGTGAAGTAAAAGAAAGTTTAAATACAAAAATAGAGTATACAAAGTTTATATTAGGTTTAAATGCACCATTTTTTGGTTGTATGTTATATTCTATTAAACTAAATCCTATTGATAATGGAGCAACTACTATTTATACAAACGGTAAAAATATTTATCTTAATAAAAAGTTTTGTGAAACTATCAATAAAAAAGTTTTTGCTACATTTATTCTAAAATGTTTAGTTCATATTTGTTTTAAACATAAGTTTAGAATGAAAGAACATAGAGATTTTAAAATTAAATTTTCTATAGCTTCTTCATATGCAGTTAACTGTCTTATTAGAGATGAAATACTTCATAATGATGATTTATATAGTTATTTAAGTTTTGATGAGAATATATTACTTTATAATAAAGACTATAATAAAAAAAGTAGTGAAGAAGTTTTCCAGTTAATTAATGGTATACCAAAAGACAATGAAATTTTCAAATCAGGTATTGATATGTCTTCCATTGTTGAAAAAATGGAAAAACAAGAAGAATTAACTAATTTTGAAAAAGAATTATTTAATGCCTTGTCGATGTATGGTGAAATTGGTAATGAAGATTTAACTGAAGGAGATGAGGATGATGTAGATGGTTTGATAATTAAAAGTAGTATTATGAGTGGTTTTGGTACTAAATCTGCATCTATACAACGACTTATTAATGATTTAAGTATACCTAAAGTAAATTGGAAACAAGAATTAAGAGAATTTATTGAATCAGGTGCTGTAGATGATTGGAGTTTTCAAGTACCAGATAGAAGAACTATGTATAATGATTTTATACTTCCAAGTTTAGTGGGAGAGAAAATATCTCTAGGTGTAGCAGTTGATTGTAGTGGTAGTATTGGTGAAGATGAATTGAAAACATTTTTAAGTGAAATTTATTCAATGTTTAAACAATATAATAGTATTGAATTACATTTATTGAGTTTTGATTCAGAAGTTTGTAATGATAAAATTATAAATAATGAAACTGAATTAATGGATTTTGAATTTATTGGAGGTGGTGGAACAGACTTTATACCTGTATTTAAAAGACTTGAAGAAGATGGTAAATATCAATTACTTGTAATGTTTACAGACGGATATGGTTCATTTCCAGAAAGTTCTTCTATAAAAAGTATTTTTATTATGACTAGTGAAGTTGAACCGCCATTCGGAAAAGTTATAAAATATACTATTAATTAAAAAAAATATGAAAAATGATATATATAATTTAGAATTAGAAATATTAGAGTATAGTTATCAAGAGCATTTCAAATATCTTAGAGATGTAAGTTTAATATTACCAATTGAACATCCAAAAAGGATAAAAGTTGAAAAAGAAGTTAATAAATTAATTATTAGAATAAATAACATTAAAAATAAATGAATATAAAGAAAATAGAAAAACTTGATGATGAGATAAATCAGAAAAGTTTTGAGAAAACTAATAAAGGTAAGTATTATAACTGGTATTGGTTATCAATATTTATTCAAATATTGAACATCATAGTATCTGTATTTGGTATTTATATATTACTTAATACAGTACTGGATGATTTCATATTTAAACAATATATTATTGCTTTTATTTCAGTAGCAATATTATTTTTCTGGGAAAACTTGAAAAGGTCTCAGATTAGAACTACTACAATAAGTTATTTAAAGAATAAATTTAATAACATACCAAAGTTATTACCAACATCTATATTAACGTTATTTATCATCATAATATCCAGTTGTATTGCAATCAAAGGTGGAATTGAGTTATCAGATAAACAACAACATGTAGAAGTAGTTACCGATAATAAAATTAATGTTCATGTTGATAGTATTAATAAAATCTATAATAATGATATATCTAAAATTGAGGTTAGGTTACAATTTATTTATGATAATGCAAAAAATCGTAAAGGTGAGTCTAGAGCATTGAACGATATTGAGTTAATTGAAACAAAAAACTTGGATACTAAGATCAACGAATTAAAAATAGAAAAACAAACAAAAATATCTTTAATTGAAAATAAAATAAATATTAAAAAAGATAAAGAAAATTTTGTTAATTCAAATAATGTTACTATATTTGTGGTATCAAGTTTAATATTTGAATTACTAATTATCATTGGTGTATCATTTTGTACTACATATGATTTCTTTAGTTTTAATGAAATTTATAATGGTGATAGCTATAAGAAATATAATATTTATCTTAATTATTTAAATATATTTTATCAAAATGGAGAAAGTCAAACTGATGACCGATGTTTAAGTGAGAGTAGGTTTACTGATATAATCAAACTTAAAAGTAAAAGTTTATCTAATGGAAATAGTAATAATGTTAAAGACTTCATTACTACCTTATATTACCTGAAGATTATAGAACTTAGAACAGATAAAAGAAGATATTATATTATGGATTTTACTGAAGCAAAAAATAAATTAGAAAATTATTTAAAACAATAAATATGGTTAGTTTAAAAGATAAATTTAAAATATTATTATTAAAATATAGTGATAGGTATATCACAACAACTATTATAAGTTTATACAGTATAATGTTAATACTTAGTTTAATATTTGATTTAACATTAAATATTGATGGAGATAATATAAATTTAACATTTGGTTATCTTTTTTTAAAATTTCTAAAAATAGAGTTCGTTTCGTTTTTATTTACTAGCATATGGTTTTTAATTTTTAATAAACTAGAATTAAAAAGAAGATATTTTAGAATTTGTAAAATAAAAATAGATAAAATAACAGAATTAACAATCAATTTATAAACAACAAAACAAAAAATTAATTATGAGTAAATACGCAGATGTATCAGCAGATACACAAGAATTATTCAATAAAGTATTAGAAAGTACTAGTATTCCTGATTATGTTTTATTTAAATTATTACATAGTGAAACAGAAAAAAATCCGATGAAGATTTTAAAATCTAATCCACTTGTTGAACACCTAACTAAGGTTGAAGTAGTAATTATAGTTAATGAATCATTATTAGATGAACTAGGTGAAGAAAACTCTGAAATTCTTTATGATGAATTGATTGCTGGTGTGTTTTTTGATAATGAGAAAAATAAATTAGTTATTGAGAAACCTGATTTTTCATCTTATAAAAGCATCATGAAAAAGTATGGTACTAAAATAAATGATGTAAAAGAACTAGTACAAGCTTTACTTCAACAAAAAGAAGATACCGCAAAAGAAGCTAAACAAGCAAAATTAGATAAGAAAAATAAAAAAGCATAAACTATGTTAGTTATATTATTTTTGATTTATAAAATATCTGTTATTATAAATATTCTTATTTGGATAGGTATTAAATTCTTTAATAAAAAACGTTATGAAAATGTAGAGAAAATTATAACAAATGCTTATCTACCAGAAAATATTATTATATTACTTATTGGTTTAACAATATTCGTACCTATTTTAAATAGTATATGTGTTATAAGTGAAATAATACACCTTTTTGAAACTAAAGATAATATTAAATAAATTAAAATATGGAAAATTTAGGTAAAGTAACATTATTTATAGTAGCTTTTATTAGTTTATTTTTAGTAGGAATATTTGGTACATATGTAATATTACAAATAATTACATTATATCAAGTACCATATTTATCAACAATATCATTTATCCAATTATATGGTTTGATATTAGTTATAAATATTATAAGATATAACAAAGATAAAAAAGAAAAAGATGATTCACCATATACTAAAAAAATGGGGAAAATATTTTTAGAAATTATAGAAAAAATAATAACATTTTTGGTATTTTGGGGATTAGCATTTGTAACATATAATATTTTAAATTAAAAAAACTATGAACATTAGTAAAGCACTTAAAAGAAAAAAGAAGTTAACTACTGAAATTGAAAAAATTAAAGGGTTAATTCAATCTAGTAATAACTATACTGAACCTAATAAACCAGTATATGATGTTACTAGTTTAATAATTAATTTGGATAGTAAAACTACTGAATTAGTAGATTTAAAATCTAAATTAGCTATAACAAATATTGGTATTAATTCATCAATATATTTAATGGCAGAATTAAAAGGAAAAGTTAGTACTTTGAAAAATACATCAACATCTGAAAGTGTTCAATATTCAGGAGAAAGAGAAATTATTAGAAAATCAATCATTAATACTGTTGATATGGATGAAATGATTGTTGATTTAGAAAAACAAATTGAAGAACTTCAAGATAAAATTGATTATTATAATCAAACAACTAATATTTAAAGATATTATATTCTAAGATAAATTTAAGTTAGTTTTATTTAAGTAATCTTTTTTCATGTACAACTTATACATCTGAACTAGATATTGATAAAGAAATTGACAAGATATAAAAATAAACTTTAAAATTCATAACGGTACTAAATCTTAAAACTCAAAACATCCTGTTGAAATTGTTTATTTTTATTTAATTAACCTAAAGTCTTAGAATATATATTAAATAACAGTAACCTAAAAATTACTGTTATTTTTTTGTTTTAATAGAAATTATTAAATATGCTTCCATTTTTTTCCATTTTTAATATGAGATATGGTAGTATCACTAACATTAAAAATTTTACCAATTTCTAATTGTGTTAATATATTTTCTGATAGTAAAATTTTTATTTTTAAAACATCTTTTTCTGTTAATTTACTAAAAAAATCTTTTATACCTTCAAAACGTCTATTTTTTCTAATTTGTTGTATTTCTCTCATTTTTTCTTTAGTTTCTTCACTACGTTTTTTACCTTTTTGTGCTAAACTCATCCTTATTTTTGTTTCTAAACTTAATGTTTTTTTATTATTTAATCTATTATCCTTACCTTCTTTTGATAATTTCCTACCAGTTAACTTTTTACTTATTAATTTTTTAGTTTCTTCAGTGTGCTTAAAACCTAAGTTACTTTTACCAATTTTTTCTTTTGTTTCTTCACTAAGTTTAATACCTAAACGATTTCCAGCAAATTTACAATTATTATAACCTGTACAAGAATATGTTGAATATAAATTTACTATATACATACTTTCTATGATTAATAAATCATTTTTATTTTATATGTAATCAATTATTTGAAATTCAAAATTTTCTTCACCATATTTATTATATGCTCTTTGTAGGTATTTACTATTTTTATTTTTTTTAAAATTTGAATTATGTACATTATATCGTTTTCTAAAATTAGTAGCACTTCCTATATAAAATTTATTATTAATTTTATTTGTAATTATATAAATACCACTTTTATTATAATCTTCTTTATTCATTAAATTTATCATAAAATATTTTCTTATAAATAGTAGGTTTTTATAAATTTTTATAATATATTTAAACTTTAATTAAAAAATTATATGTCACTAACTATCATTTATTCTACCCGTTTAGAAAATCCTGTTTTTAAAAAACAATTATTAGATTCTTGTTACAATAAAGATGTTCAAATAATTGAAATAGTAAATAACGGGCAATATAGTTTATCAAAGGCTTATAATATTGGTATTGAACAAGCAATAAATGATATTATAATTTGTTGTCATGATGACATAATTTTATCTAAGAATTTTGATAAAGCTCTTTTAAAAGATTTTAAAGAGAACCCTGAAGCTGGTATTATTGGTAAAGCAGGGTCTATAAAAATTCCCTCATCAGGTATTTTTTGGGAAGAAATGAATGTGACTATGTGTGGACATGTTTTTCACCAATTAGGTGATGAAAAAAAATATCTTTCTAGTTACAGTAGTAAAATTAATGGTATTATACCTGTTATTACTGTTGATGGTTTATTTATTAGTTTTAATAAAAAAAAAATAAAGGATAATTTTGATGAATATTTTGATGGTTTCCATTTTTATGATCATTCATTTTGTTTAAATAATGGTTTAAAAGGTGTTGGTATTTTTGTTACATTTTCATTTGAAATTACACACCGTTCGGCTGGTGAAACAAACAGTTCATTTGATTATAATCGGTTAAAATTCATCAAGAAATATAATGATGTATTACCAATAGAAATACCTAAGAAAAAGATATTTGTTAATTCAAAGAATCCTATTATTCCAAGTAAAAAACAAGAGAAGATTAGTATTATTATACCACATATCCACAACAATCCAATATTATTTGTTTGCATTGATTCTTTAATTAAATCAACTACTTATACTAATTATGAAATTATAATTGCTGATACAGGTAGTAATGAAGATACAATTAATGAAATAAAAAATAAATATAAAGATAATAGTAAGATTAAACTAATACAGTATAGTTATTACAACTTCGCTAAAATAAATAATGATGTTGTAACTAATCATTTAAGTGCAGATTCAAAATTTATTTTATTTTTAAATAATGATGTTGAATTCTTTCCTGATAATGATGCTTTGTCACGTTTATATGAAGTATTAATATCTAAGAATAATATATTTAGTACAGGAGGTCGTTTATATTTTTCTGAAAATGGAGCAATTCAACATTCTGGACACCTACCATACATAAAAGACAATCAATTTCAAATAACACATTATGGTTTAAATAGTTTTTATACTTATCATACTACCAATAAAAATGTATCGGGTAATACTGGTGCTCTATTATTATGTAGACGTAATATTTTTGAAAAATTAGGAATGTTTGTTGAAACAACCGAATGCTTTGAAGATGTTTTGTTGACTTTGAAAGCATTAACTGTTGGTTATCTTAATGTGTTTGTTGCTGATTCAATATGTCTCCATAAGGAATCCCAAACTCGTGGTCAAAATCCTGATATGTTGAAAAAACTTCAATATGATTATCAAGAATTTTTAGCACCTTTCATTAAAGAAAACTTTGAAAAACTTAAAGGTTATATCTATCAAATGTAAATTATTAAATTTCATAAAATATTTTATAATATATTTAATACTTTAATTAAAAAATATGAAAAAAGAAAATCAAATAGTAGAAAAATGGAATAACTTTGGTATGATGGATGATATCTCAAGTTATTCTCAAAAATATATATTAGCTAATTTAATGGAAAGTTTATCTACTTATATGATAAATATAAAAATAACTGATAGAGATAGTTCAATAACTGAAACAATTATTTTTCCAACTATATATAGAATATTTATTAATAATCCACATACATTAATATTTTTTACACCAGAAAAATATTATATTAATTTAAATATTGAACAAAATATAGATGCCTTAAAAATATTATACCCTAATAATAACACAAAACAAAAACTAACTGATTATATTGTAGAAAAATTTATTAAAGAAGGTTATGAACAACTATAAACAATTTTCAAAAGGTGAAGTATATGTTCCATTAATAGATGAACTATTTATTGGATATGAATACTATGTAAATGATCAAGGTATTTATAAACCAGCTAGTGTTTATGATACAGGTTTTGAAGGTACATTAGAAGATTTAGAAAAAGGATTTGTGTATACTAAATATCTTGATTATACTGATATATTAGAGATATTTGATGGTAGTTTTAATGAAAAAGATGAAGAATTTATATCAAATAAAACATATAGAGGTGTAAGTACTGGTGATGATAAAAAATTATGTATTAATTATGATATTAATGATCATAGAGCATTAATATTCTATAAGAGTAATAGAGGTGAAGAATTAGTAGTATTTGATGGTATTATCAAATCTAAAAATGAACTAAAACAATTATTTAAAAAATATTTATCAATATGAATGAAAATTAGATGATGAATAGATTATTCATCATCTAATTTAATATGTTGCCAACTTCTACCTGTTTTAATACTATTAATAGTACTTAAAGTTACATTATATAATTTACCTATTTCTTTTTGTAGTAATATACCTTCATTTAATAATTTTTTAATTTCTAAAACTTCTTCATTATTTAATTTAGCTTTACTACCATTCTCACCTTGTCTTGTATATATTTTTTTATTACATTCTTTACAAATACAATTATGTTTATTAAAATATTTTAAATTTTTAATATTATTAAAAAATATTTTTTCTTCACATATAGTACATATATCAGATAACATTTTTCTAATATCTTCATTCATTCTTTTCCTAGTTTCATTCATTTTATTTCTAGTTTCTTCAGAAATAATAATATTTTTACGACTATCAGCTAACCTCTTTTTATATTCTTCAGTAATAATTCTAGTTTCCCACACTTTTGACATTTTCCTTTTAGTTTCCTCAGACATTTTTTTACCTAAATTAATAATTCTTAATTTTTCTTTAGTTTCTTTGGAACATATTTTACCTTTATTACTATTACCTATTTTACACATATTATAACCTACAATTTTATTTGTAGCATCAAATAATGATATATACATTGTTTCTATAATAATTAAATCATCTTTATTTTCAATAATATCTATTATCTCCATTTCAAAATTTTCTCCACCATATTTGTTATACGCATTTTGTAAATGTTTAGAATTTCTATTATATTTAAAAGTTGATATATGTGAATAAAATCTATCATTAAAATTAACTGCACTTCCTACATAATATTTTTTATTCACAAGATTTGTAATCATATATATTCCTGATTTATTTTTATCTTCCTCACTTACTTTAAATTTCATAAAATATTTTATTATAAATAGTAGGAATTTATAATATTTTATAATATATTTGAATTTTAATAAAAATATATGAAAAAAATTAAATGGGGAATTTCCTATAATGTTTTTAGTGATTCACTTTCCACCTTAAAATTATCTTTAAAATCAGTTAGAGAATCAGTAGATTATGTGAGTGTAATTTATCAGGATGTTTCAAATATTGGAGAACAGTCTAATATAGATATATTACCAATATTAAATTCTTTAAAAGAAGAAGGATTAGTAAATGAAATTATAAAATATACACCTATTATAGATCGTGGAAGTCATTATAATGAAATTAATAAACGTAATTTAGGTTTTATTTGTAGTGAAGAAGCAGGGTGTACTCATCATGCTGCTCTTGATGCTGATGAAGGTTATATAAAAGAAGAACTTGAAAAAGTTAAACAAATCTATATTGAACAAGATTTAGACGTTATTTTCGTTCCAATCACAACATTTTATAAAGATTTTGAACATTCATACGAAGATAACTATCACGTTTCTTTGTTCTATAAGATAACAAAAAATAAACAATATATTTTAGCACATCCTACACCAACATTAATTGACCCCACTCGTGCAAGTTCTGCTGATAAATATTTAATCGCTGAACGAGATTTAATAACCATGTATCATTGGTCTTATATTCGAAATTCTGAAGAAATGATCATGAAACTCAATAATAGTAGTGCTAGAGTAAATTATAATAATGAAATTAATTCATTACTTGAATATTTCAACGAATTCGAAGAGGGAATGAAAGCTTATGTAGCTGGTAATCCTTGTAGATTTATAAAATTGACTAAAACTGAAAATAAATTTAAACATTTACAATGATAATTAACGATTTTTTTAAAAAAATAATTTGTATCAATTTAGATCGTAGACCTGATAGATGGATCGAGGTTCAAAAACAGTTCACTAAATTTGATATAATTGATGTAGAACGATTGTCAGCTTGTGATGGTCAATTATTAGACGTTGATCTATATAAAGAGCACAAAGGTGAGTTAGGTAGTGCTATAAGTCATTTAAATGCTATTAAAAGAGCAAAAATATTAAATGTTGAGAATGTTTTAATATTTGAAGATGATTTAGTTATTAAAGATGAAATTTATAGTTATTTCGAAGTAATTAAAACACAATTACCTACTAATTGGGATATGTTAATGTTTGGTGGTAATCATCAAGGTCAATTACAATATATTAACAGTAACATTAATAGAACCAGTAGAACATTTGCATTACAGATGTATGCAGTTAACAGTAAATGTTATGATTATTTAATAAATATGTTACAAACTGAAATTGATTTAGCTTTAACATATAATAAAAATACAAAATTTGTAAGTTTAGCAGGTGATTATTTTATTGCTAATCATATGCCTCATTTAAATGTGTATGTAACTAATCCAAAACTAAGTTATCAGGTAGATGATGATTTTTCTGATATCCAACACACTAATGTTAATTATCCTTTTTTAAAAAACTAAAATAAATATGATTAGTAGTTTTTTACAAGGTGGTTTAGGAAATCAATTATTTCAAATATCAGCAATATTATCTTTAGCTAAAGATAATAATGTTAGTGCTGTTTTTGATATTAAATCACACAAAATTGGATTACAAGGTAATAATGCAATTAAATATAAAGATAATATTTATAGAAATCTTAATATTAGTGAATTTATAAAGAAAAATGAATATTCTGAACCATATTTTCAATATAAACAATTATCTTATATAGATGATTGTTTATATGAAGGGTATTTTCAATCAGAAAAATATTTTGAACATAATAGTGATTACATAAAAAATTTATTTTCTATATCAAATGATTTAAAAAATAAATTAAATAATTTTATTAAAGAACATAATTTTTTAAATCAAAAATGTCTTAGTTTACATGTTAGACGTGGTGATTATTTAAAATTTCCTAATATTCATCCAGTAATTGATATGAATTATATTAATGAAGCGTTTTCATATTTTAATTTAAAAAATTATTATATATTAATATTTTCTGATGATATACAATGGTGTAAACAGAATATTAAACTTGATAATTGTATTTATATTACCAGTGATATTTTTGATGATTATGAACAATTATATTTAATGTCTTTATGTGATGATAATATAATTTCAAATAGTAGTTTTTCTTGGTGGGGTAGTTATTTAAATAATAATATTAATAAAAAAATTATTGCACCTAAAATATGGTTTGGTACAAATTGTGATTATAATTCAATTGATATTTATACAAATAAAATGATAATAATTTGAAAAAATAAATTATTTTTACTAAATTTATAAAAAAACATATGTTACTAGATTTTGATTACTTAGTTAAAAAATATAAACTTGATATAAAAGGTGTATTACACATAGGTGCGCATCAAATGAATGAATTAGACATATATCAAAAAAATAATATTAAAAATATTATTGGGTTTGAACCCGTACCTAGTACATTTAAAATATTAGAAGAAAATATTAGAAAATATCCTGAAATAAATATTACACTTGTTAATAAAGCATTAGGTAATAGTAGTGGTAAAATCAAAATGTATACTGAGCAAGCTAATCAAGGACAAAGTAATAGTATACTTAAACCAAAAATTCATGTAAATCAATATCCACATATCGTTTTTAATGGTCAAGTAGAAATTGATATAATGAAATTAGATAATTATAATGATATTTCATTAACTAATTATAATCTAATAAATATTGATGTTCAAGGATATGAATTAGAAGTATTTAAAGGTGCTATTGAAACTCTTAATAATATTGATTACATTATATGTGAAGTAAATAGAGCTGAGATTTACGAAGGTTGTCCTATGGTTGAAGAACTAGATGAGTTTTTAAAAATTTTTAATTTTATTAGAGTTGAAACATCTTGGGATGGTGTAAATTGGGGTGATGCTTTCTATATAAAATCATAAATATAATAATATATGAAATATTTAAATCTTATAGGAGGTGGTTTTCAGCATTCAACTAGTAGTAGTTGGTATTATCATCCTGAATTTATTATTTGGAATAAATATCCTGATACATCAGCAGATATTTCTATCTATGTTGATAATGCTATTATTGAAATACCTGTAGATAAAAGTAAAAAAAATTATTGTTGGATAGCAGAATCTAGTGCTATTGTTTTAAATGTTGTTGAATGGATTAAAAATAATAAAAAATATATAGAAGAAAATTTTGTTTATATTTTTACTTATGATAAGTCATTATTAAATATAACTAATAATGTAAGATATGTTACACCTAATTGGTTACCTTGGGTTGATTTTTCTTTACATGATA
>ENA-OBIO01000249-OBIO01000249.1-metagenomes-genome-assembly--contig:-NODE-249-length-32937-cov-30.3784_pt1 | contig 32937 bp, 24 predicted proteins | sample MGYA00153383_OBIO01 | MGnify analysis MGYA00153383 | reverse complement strand
TTAAAAACTGGTTTACTAATTGCTGCTACTGTACCTCATAACATCCGGAAGTGCTGTATATGTCGCCGGAACAAACCGGGCGGATGAATCGGGCGGTAGACTACCGTAGCGACTTCTACTCTCTCGGTGTCACCTTTTACGAACTGCTGACCGGAAAATTGCCATTTTACAGCATCGATCCGCTGGAATTAGTACATTGTCACATTGCCAAACAACCGATTCCAATTCAACAATTAAACCCGCAAATTCCCCAGGTTTTAGCAGAAATTGCGGAAAAATTGATGGCAAAAAATGCCGAAAATCGGTATCAAAGTGCAGCGGGACTATTAGCAGATTTAGAACTGTGCCAGAATCAAAATTTGAGTCAAGGTACAATTTCTAACTTTATCCCCGGACAACTGGATGCGAGAAGTCAGTTGTTGATTCCGCAAAAACTTTACGGACGAGAAACACAAACAGAACAGTTATTGCAAGCTTTCGATCGAGTCAGTAAAGGTAGCGGTGAAATAGTCTTAGTCGGTGGCTATTCCGGGATTGGCAAATCAGCATTAGTGCACGAAATTCTCCGCAATTTAACCAAGCAGCGCGGCTACTTGATTTCGGGAAAATTTGACCAATTCAAGCGCAATGTTCCCTATACTTGTTTCAATCAAGCTATGCGGAGTTTGGTGCAGCAGATTTTGACCGAAAGCGAATCTCAGATTGATTTGTGGCGAGATAAACTGCTTGGCGTTTTGGATGCTAATGCTCGAATTGCGATCGAAGCCATCCCCGAATTAGAACTAATTTTAGGGCCGCAACCAGACGTACCTAAACTCGGTGCTATTGAATCGCAAAACCGCTTCAATCGAGTGATTCAGCAGTTTGTCCAAGCAATTGCCACTGCGGAACACCCCTTAGTAATGTTTTTCGATGACTGTCAGTGGATGGATAGCGCAACAGTCGATATGTACCAACAAAATAGCCTCGGAAAAATGCCTTACTTGCTGGTGATTGTTGCTTATCGTGATAATGAAGTCAGCCCGACACATCCGTTTATGCTAGCGAATAAGGCAATTCGCGCAGCGGGAGTTCCGATGACAGCTATTACTTTAGCACCGCTAGCAATTGGGCACGCCACTCAACTAATTGCTGAAACTTTGAGCTGTTCTGCCAAAACAGCGACACCGTTGGCAAATTTGCTTGTTAAAAAAACGAATGGTAATCCATTTTTTCTCAAGCAAATGCTGAAGTATTTGCATCAAAAAAGCTGGCTAAAATTTAACCAAAAAACGGCTCAGTGGCAGTGGAATATTAAACATATTGAACGGCAGGAAATCTCGGAAAATGTTGTCGATCTGATGGTTGAAAAAATTCAAACTTTGTCAACTGAAACCCAAAAAGTTTTACAATTAGCTGCTTGTATAAACAATCAGTTTAGTTTGGATATGCTGTCGGTAGCAAGCGGACAATCTTGGAGTGAAACAGCGCGGGATTTGTGGGAAGCGTTGCAGGTGGGGTTGATTTTACCTGTAGATAATAGCTATCAGATACTGCAAGTATTTGAGCGGGAAGAGTTGAAGAAGTTGGGCAAAACTCCCGGAGAGGTATGCTACAAGTTTATGCACGATCGCGTTCAGCAAGCTGCCTATGCAATGATTCCTGACGAACAGAAACAACGGGTTCATTTGGCGATCGGGCGTTTGTTACTACAGGGAAGTAGTGAATCTGAACGCCAGGAACGAATTTTTGATATTGTCAATCATTTGAATTTTGCTCGCGGGTTGATTTGCGAGTTGAGTCAATGCTATGAATTAGCCCAGTTAAACTTGCAGGCGGGTAGAACTACAAAAGGTGCTTCTGCGTTTGAAACTGCGCTGACTTTTTTCCAGTCTGGCTGCAACAGTTTGCCAGCACAAAGCTGGGAAGATAATTATGCGTTAACTTGGGCGCTGCATTTGGAGTTGGGCGAAGCTGAATATTTGAATGGCAAAAATGACGTAGCTTTGACAATTCTAGATTTAATTCTGACGCAAACTAGGACATTATTAGAACGGTGTCGGGTTAATGAGTTGAAGATGACTTGTTTGCGGATGAAAAATGATTTGATTGCTGCTTATCAGTTAGGTATCGAAACTTTGCAATTTTTGGGAATTGAGTTTGAACCTTACCCGGATGATGCGTATTTGCTGCGGGAGTTGGCGAAGACGAAAGAGATGATTGGCGATCGGGCGATCGCCGATTTGGCAGATTTACCAACACTCACTGATCCGCTGCAACTCGCCGCCCACCGAATCTTGAAAGAACTTAACCCGATCGCCTTTTTTACCAGTCCCAACGCTAGATATCTCTGCGCGATGAAGTTGGTGCAGGCAACAATCGAACATGGCAATTGCCGAATTTCTGCCCTTGGCTACATTTTGTATTCCTTGACTTTGATTGTTAAATATCGCGAGATGGAGGCCGGTTACGAAGCTGGAAAACTGTCTCTCAATCTTTATGAACGTTGGGATGTATCTGAGTTAGGTGCTTCTATTTTGCATATTTGGGCAGATTCAATGCACCACAATAAATATATTGATGACTGCAAAGTTGTGATGCTCAAAGCTTTTAATATCGGTTTAGAAACAGGTGCTTATCAGTGGTCAGGATATGCTGCGGCTAATTATCTGGTAATCACCTTTTTTGGCAATCAATCATTACAGAGATCCGCAGAAATTATTGATGAATTCATTCCTATTCTGGAAAAAATAGACCCTAATATGGTAGCCTATTTTTTCTTAAACAAACAGGCAATTTATCAACTTACTTGCCCTGCGGAAACTGCGGAAAATCCCCCAACTTTTATCGACGATGCTGCTCTTTTAAAAAGAGCTGAATCCTCGGCTGATTTGATAACTTCTTTTGTGGTTTACCTCTACAAACTAACTATAGCGAATTGGTTTGGTCAGGTCGATCGAGCGTTAGAATATGCTAATATTGGTGTTGAATTTTTGCCTAGTGTAGCGGGCGTGTTTGTAAGTCCGGTTTTTTATTTTCACCGCGCGATCGCCCTTGCTGCTGCTTGTACAGATGCCCGCGAGGGCGATCGGCAACTCTACCAAGAACAGCTCAACATTTGCCTGGAAGAACTTCGAGAATTTGCTGAGAATTGCCCTGCGAATTATCAGCACAAATATTTAGCAATCCGGGCGGAAGTGGCGCGGTTGTCGGGACAAAAGCATGAAGCATCAGAATGCTACGATAGTGCGATCGCCCTAGCAATCGAAAACCGCTTCCTTCAAGATGCTGCACTAATTAATGAATTAGCTGCCCGATTTTATTTATCGCAAAATCGGCTGATTTTTGTCAAAAGTTATCTCAACGATGCCAGAGTGTGCTATCTCCAGTGGGGCGCAACAGCTAAAGTTCGTCAACTAGAAGAATACTATGGCAATTTATTTCCTGAAGCTATAGAATCACGGATTGCTGCAACTGTAACAGCGAGTACGTCTAGTCACGCTAATATCTTGGATTTAGCAACGGTAATCAAAGCTTCTCAGGCAATTTATAGTGAAATTGTCTTAGAAAAATTGTTAAAAAAACTACTGCATATTATCTTAGAAAATGCTGGCGCGCAAAAAGGCTGCATTATTTTAGAACAATCCGGGCAAATGTTTGTGGAAGTGTCGGATACTAATCTACATGATTCAGCTACATTTCAGGAGTCAATGCTGCTTGAAAATAGCTCAGATATTCCGGTTTCTATAGTCAATTATGTTGCCAGAACTCAGCAACCGTTGGTATTGAGCGATGCAACTCAAGAAATAATTTACCAAGCTGATACTTATGTTCAAAGTTGCCAACCAAAATCGATTTTATGCGCGCCGATTCTGTATCAAAGTAAGTTGATTGGCATTGTGTATTTAGAGAATAATCTGACGGTAGGAGCTTTTACGCGCGATCGGCTGGAACTGTTGCAACTGTTAACGGCACAAGCGGCGATCGCCCTGGAAAACGCCCGCCTCTACACCCGGGAACAACACAAATCCCGCCAATTGGCTGAATCACTTGAAAGCCTGCAACAGTTTCAAGTCGAACTCGTGCAAAAAGAACAGCAGTATCGCAGCATATTTGAGACGGTAGCAGACGGACTTTCCCTGATAGAATTGGAGACTGGTAAAGTCATCGCAGCTAACCCCGCACTCTGTAAAATTTTTGGCTATTCTCAGGAAGAGTTTGTGGATTTAACTCCAGTCGATTATATTCTCCCAGACTATTTGCATTTATTTGCCAAATTACAACAAACTATCAGCAGAGGTCAAGAATTTAACTGTCAAGCTGTTATACGAAGAAAAGATGGTACGCTGTGCGATCTTGAACTCAAATCTAACTTTTTTGAGTACGAGGGGAAACCCCATGCTTTGGTAATTAATCGTGATATTAGCGATCGCAAGCGCACCGAAAAAGCTCTGCAAACATCGGAAGCTCAATTAAGACAAAAAGCCGCAGACTTAGAAGCAATACTCGTTCAACTCCAACAAACTCAAGCACAATTAGTTCAAACCGAAAAAATTTCGCAACTCGGACAACTGGTTGCTGGAGTCGCCCACGAAGTGAACAATCCCGTGAGCTTTATTTCAGGCAACTTGCATTATGCCAAACAATATGCTGGTGATTTGATAAATTTAGTCAAGCTTTATCAAGAGACATTTCCCGAACCAGGACAAGCAGTTTTAGATGAAATAGAAGCGATTGAATTAGAATATTTGGTAGAAGATTTGCCAAAGATGATTGACTCAATGAAATTGGGAACCGATCGCATCCGCGACATCATGCAATCTTTGCGAAATTACTCGCGTACCGACGGGACTAACAAAAAATCAGCAAATCTTCACGAAGGAATTGAAACTACATTAATGATTTTGTCGCATCGGCTGAAAGCCAATAGCGATCGCCCGGCAATTAAAGTCATCAAAAAATACGGGAAATTGCCTAACATAGAATGCTATCCGGGGCAACTGAATCAAGTATTTATGAACTTGATAGCCAACGCGATCGATGCTTTGGAAGAATCTAATGTTGGTAAAACTTACAAACAGATTGAGAGCAACCCCAATGCGATTACAATTTCGACTTCTGTGGACAAAAGCAGCGGAGAACTGACAAATTGTACAGTCAAGATTCGGATAGCTGACAATGGAATTGGGATGCCAAAACACATCAAAGAAAAACTATTTTCGCCATTCTTTACAACGAAAGCTGAAGGCAAAGGAACAGGGTTGGGACTGCCAATTTGCCACGATATAGTCACAAAAAAACACCGGGGAAGTCTAGAATGTTTTTCATCGCCGGGAATGGGAACCGAATTTGCGATCGCGATTCCCGCACGCAGCATTCCCATGAACGAGAAGTAGGGATATGGCATTGCCATTTCCCTACTTGCGGATCGCGATTTCAAGTGCGATCAATGCGGCAAGTTGCTCAGAGCGTGCCAAGTTCTATACCCGACAATTCCATCGGCTGGTAAACCCTTATTCGTTTGGAACTGGATCGCCGCTACTTTTGTCATTGGCCCGAAGAATCCATCAACAACACCGAAATAGTATCCATTCAATTTCAAGACATTCTGAACAATTTTGACATCATTACCTGAACTACCATTTATGAGAATCGGCTTAATAGGTGCACCAGAATATAGCGCTTGCCAAGTTATAGAACCCACAATGCCATCTTCAGTTAAAAAGACGCGGTGTTGATAGTCTTTGACGGCGCTTTCAACATAGACGCCGAAAACACCATCAATCAGACCGAAATAATATTGCCAATGAAATAGAAGCTGTTGCAGTTCCTTGACAGCTTGACCTGTAGAACCACGCCGCAAAGTGGGTTTAATCAGTCGAGATGCTTCAGCAACTGCAAGATTTGATTGAGCAGTAGTATCGGTAGCGAGAGTCAGAGTTTCATTGTTCATGGTTCTTTCTTCGGTGTACATAATCTGTCTGATTCCTTTCAAGAGTTAAGTTTTGGTCTTGGATATTTCAGGTATAACTGGTAGGTTTTATGACTGCACAGTCACTTTTTCGAGTGTCACTTATTTGAGTTAGTGCAGTTTTAACCGTTCATGGATTAGGTGTTCGGTGCGCATCGAAGGAGTTGCAAGTCTGTAAGGTGCGCGATGCACCCTACAGTTATGGTGAGAGCGTAATTCCTAGGAATGCCAGTCGTCATTAGTGCGGTAACTTGCTCAGAGCGTGCCAAGTTCTTTTCCCAACAATTCCATCGGCTAGTAAAGCCTTATCCGTTTGGAATTGTATGACCGCTACTTTTGTCATCGTTCCAAAAAATCCGTCAACCATGCCGAAATAGTATCCATTCAATTTCAGGACTTTCTGAACAATTTTCACAGCATCACCAGAACTGCCATTCATGACGATCGGCATATTCACAGGTGCACCAGAATAGAGTGCTTGCCAAGTCATAGAACCCACAACGCCATCTTCAATTAAGAAGACGCGGTGTTGATAGCCTTGGACTGCGTTTTTAACTTGGATGCCGAAGATGCCATCAATCGGGCCGAAATAGTATGCCCAATGAGCTAGGAGGGTTTCTAGTTCTTTGACAGCTTGACCTGTTGAACCGATTTGTAAAGTCGGTTTGTTCAGTCCAGTCGTCAGACCAACTGCAAGATTTGATTGAGCAGTAGTATCGGCGGCGATAGCCAGAGTTTCATTGTTCATACTTCTTTCTTCGGTGAACATAATGTGATTCCTTTCAAGATTTAAGTTTTGGTGTTTGATATTTCAGGTATAACTCGTAGGTTTTATGACTGCACAGTCACTTTTTTGAGTGACACTCAAACGAGTGACACTCGTTTGAGTTAGTTAAAGAAAGAAACTGGTTTTTTTACTGAATCTTATGGTCGAGGTCTATTGTTTACTCGGAAAAATCTCGCAAAGCGGGAATTAAATATTGTGTCAAAGTAAAGGCATCTACTCCTAATTCCGTCCGTTCTTTTGCAGCCGCGATTCCGGCTTGAGCGTGCCACCAAACGGCTGTTGCTGCAACGGATTCGGGGGGAGATTTGCGGACGATCGCACTTGCGAGCAGTCCCCCCAACAAGCCTGTCAAAACGTCGCCGCTGCCGCCTCTGGCGAGGGCTGGGGTGCTTTCGGGATTGACGTAGGTGACGGTACTATCGCCCTCTGCTTGCCAACTTATGCAAACTCTCGCTCCTTTGAGTAATACTACTGCACCACAAAGCTCAGCCGCCGCCTTAGTTGCGGCAATTCGATCGCCCATTTCGCCGGCTAATTCGGGAAACAAACGCTTGAATTCCCCCGGGTGAGGCGTGATAATTGTCAGTGCACAGCGTTCCGACAAAATCGGGACTGTGCCGAGTTGAGCGAGGATATTTAAACCGTCAGCATCTAAAACCAAAGGTCGATCGCACTCCAGTACAGATTCTACAGCGATTGCCGCTTCCAGTGTCAGACCGGGCCCTACTGCGATCGCATCGTAGCTGCTCAAATCAATTGCTACCGGCAACTCCCTAATTGCACCACTGTGGGTTTCGGGACATCCTATAACCAAAGCCTCTGGCAAATGACTGCTCAACATCGGTTTAATCGACTCAGGAACCGCAATTGACAGCATTCCAACGCCACTAGCCCTAGCTCCCAATGCCGCTAAAATTGCGGCTCCGCTGTAGCGGCCCGAACCTGCAACAATTAGTAAGTGACCATTGGTGTATTTGTGCGAAATTGGCGATCGGGGCAATGGCAAATGCTCGATCGCCGATTGTTTGGTAATCCGCTGTATTGACGGCGAATCGCCCAATATCGCCGCAATATCTGCTGCGGGAATATCAAAATCAATTAATTCTGAAGTGCCAATATATTCTAATGCTCCATCTTGCAGAAATGCCATCTTCCACAAACCCAAACACAACGTATGTTTTGCTCGGATTGCCGTTCCCAAAACTGCTCCGGTATCTGTATGAATTCCCGACGGAATATCAATACTAAAAACGGGTATATTTAAATTATTTATTTCGTCAATAGCGGCGGCTGTGGGGTTAGTAATCTCTCGTTCCAATCCAAAGCCAAATAAACCATCGATCAGCAAAGCGCAGTTTTTCAGCGATTCAACCTTGTCAGAAAATGGAATGTTCAAAGAACGCGTATAATCAGTATGACTTTTTGTGAGTTCTTTTAGTTGAGAAAACGGGCAGTAAATGACTACTGGGAATCCTTGAAAGTGCAATTCCCGGGCCACAACCAAAGCATCGCCGCCATTGTGTCCCGGCCCGACCAATACGCCGATAACTGGCAATTGCCAATTAACAATCTTTTTCCCTTCAGACTCTTTTCCTAGATAACTAAATCCCTCTTTCTTCTTTCCTCTTCTTTCCCCCCTTGGGGGGGGTTGGGGGGGGTTGACTTCTGCCTTCAAAAGCTCCTGAATGCGTGTGGCAATCAGTCCGGCGACTTTTTCCATTAAAGCTGCTACCGGCATTCCAGCGGCAAAGATTCTGGTTTCTATTTGCCGCATTTGGTCGGCAGTGACAACAAATTTTTGAAGAGTCATATTATTAATGCTAAAATTTCAGCTAACAGCAACAGTACCAGCTTGTAGTATTCCTGTGGTATAATAAATTAGCTCGATCGAACAAAGTAACAGTAGAATAGCAATTTCTCTCAGAACCATGAACAAGATTGTTGTAGGCCTCTCCGGCGGGGTCGATAGTTCCGCAGCAGCCGCAATTTTACACCATCAGGGATATGAAGTGGTGGGTTTAACGCTGTGGCTGATGAAGGGCAAAGGTCAGTGCTGCTCTGAGGGAATGGTCGATGCCGCTAAAATTTGCGAAGATTTGGGCGTTCCCCACCACATTGTTGACAGCCGCGAGGTCTTTCAAGCAAGTATTGTCGATTATTTGGTGGATGGTTACAGTGCAGGAATTACGCCTTTGCCTTGTTCGCAGTGCAATAAAACTGTGAAGTTTGGGCCGATGCTCAAGTTTGCTCGCGAACAACTCGGCATAGAAAAGATTGCGACAGGACACTATGCTCGCATTACTTATGATACAGATACGGGTCGCTATCAGTTGCTACGGGCGATCGACCCCCAGAAAGATCAATCTTATTTCTTGTACGATTTAACACAAGATTTATTGGCGGGTACGGAGTTTCCTTTGGGGGAAATTACCAAGACTGAAACTCGCAGAATTGCGGCGGAATTTGGCTTGACAACTGCTGATAAGCCGGAAAGTCAGGATTTGTGCTTAGTGGAAAGCAACGGTTCGATGCGGGCGTTTCTGGATAAGTACATTGCGCCGCAAAAGGGTGACATTGTGGACAAGTCAGGCCAAGTGCTCGGACAGCACGACGGCGTGCACCACTACACCATCGGCCAGCGGAAGGGACTCGGGATTGCTGCACCGGAACCGCTGTATGTGATTGAACTAGATGCTCCTGGCAATCGGGTAATTGTGGGCGATCGACAGTTGGCGGTAGAATCTGAATGTACGGTGCAGAAAGTAAATTGGGTTTCTGTCGCTGCACCAACGGCTCCGATTCGGGCGTCTGTACAGATTCGTTATCGATCGCAACCCGTCCCAGCTACAATTATTCCTGTAGAATCCTCCCAAACAGAGTCCAAGCCCAGCGGTACAAGAGTCAAGTTGATTTTTGACGAACCGCAGTTGAGCATTACCCCCGGACAAGCCGCTGTTTGGTATGACGGAGATGTACTGTTGGGCGGCGGCATTATCGAAAAATAGTCCTTAGTTAGAAGTCATATCAATTCCGGCTGCGCCGGAATGATAAGCGAGGAGACGGCAGTGCCGTGTCCCTACAATTGATAGCGGTAGGGACACGGCACTGCCGTCTCCTCCGTCTCCTCCGTTTATATCATTCCGATGCAAACGGAATTGATATCATTAGTTTTTAGTAAGGATACAGCAGCTAAAAACTAATGACCAATGACTGATGACTAATCACTAACTTTCTTTTCCAAACGCAACACATTTCCCCTAGCATTAGTGCGATAAACCCAAGTTTGGCGGCCGTCAGAAACTACAACCCGCCAACCTTCGACAATCATTTGACCGCAAATTTCATCAGATGAACCGAGTCCCAAACAAGTATTCGGCCAACTTTGTCTGCTCGATTCAGTTACTTTCAACTTGTCAGCAGCAATGCCGGTGGAGCGCGACAAGTCTTGGCGAACTGCTGCTGCTACAGTTGGGGGCAATTGGTTCGGGGGATTTTGGCGCGCACCCTCGGCCAAATTGCCCGCTTCGGAAGTCACACTATTTAGTGCTAATCCCGAATAGTTGATTTTTTTTGACACTGCGGCTGCGGGAACTTGCTGCACGGTTTGCTCCTCTTGGCTTTCCAACTGGGCTAGGGAATGTTTGAGAGCACCAGCATTAGCCGCAGCGGTGTGTACTAGCGTCGGATACATTTCCCAGGTCAAGATTCCTGTCAGCACCAAAGCCAAAATTAAAGGATTGGGCTGCTTTTTGTTTCGATTTTGACTATTTTGAAAGTTATTTTCGGAGATTCGTTTAATCATAAGCCCTCTGCCTTACTTTACACAATGCTCGATCGCTCCTGAGCGCTCAACTCCAGATACTTATTTAGACACTGTTGCTGGTGCTGTTGGTTCCTTTGTGCAGAACCGACTTAACTGCTGGTGCAGCGCAAGTATTTCATACTCGCTGCCAACACTTGTGTTTCAGGAAACTTTTATCTACAGTTATTACTTAATTTTCACTCTTAGTCTAGCGGTATTGAGAAAAAGTTAGGTTTAAGTAATTATTCTTAAAAGAATCTGATTCTGGCAAAGAATCTCAGTATAAATGACTATTCATCGTTCCAAAACTGCTAAAGGTGTTTTAGACTGTGGGAGGCGAACTGAGCCCACGATATCAAAGGGATGTTGCACAATCTGTTGCAACAAAATGGGAACGCATTATAAATTAAGCAAGCTATCGCTAATTAATTGTAACATTCTGGTTTTCAAGAGCGATCGACCCCTAAAATTCTTTAGTAGCGATCGCTACTTTTTGAGTACAATATTGTTCAAATGTATCGATTATGAACCGAAAATCCCTAGGAATTAATTTAATGAATCGGCTGAGCTATCCTCAAAAATTCACATTGATCGGTTTTATATTTGCGATGCCGTTAACCTTGGTGATGTACCTGCTAATTTCCGAAATTAACAGTAGGGTTGATTTTACCGAAAAACAAATCTACGGTAATCAATACCTGCGCCCGCTGCGCCAGTTGAGGGAATACATACCAAAACTTCAACTGTTAGATTATCAGCCTTTAAACACAAATTTAGGCCAGCCCGAAGTCAGAGCAGAGTTAGAAGCTAAGATAGACGCAAAATTTCAAAACCTGGTAAATACCGATAATCGGCTAGGAAATATCTTGAATTCTAGTGAAAACTTTAATGAAATTTATCGAAATTGGCAAAACTTTAAACGTCGCCGCCATCAGTGGAGTTTAGAAACTTACGATTTTTTATATCAAAAATTAGGAGCTGACATTAATAAATTGAACAATCATGTTGGGGATACTTCTAATCTCATATTAGATCCAGACTTGGACACTTATTATTTGATGGATGCCACTTTAATTAAGCTGCCAGAAATCCAAAAAATCTTGTCGGATATTAGGCTGATTTCTGAAAAAATTAGCCTGGGTTACAATCCTACACAAGATGACAGAATAGAACTTATAGCTCTCTCAGTCAAATTGAGGGAACTTAATAATACTTTAGCAATCAATATGGATGTTTCATTTAAAAATAATCATTATGGCAATCTGGAATCAAAATTAAGCGACGATTTTAAAAGCTTTAACTTTCTGGCAGAGCAGCTAGCTAAGACACTAGATAAACTCAACTACCCATCTGCGTCAATTGAACCTTATCTCTATATTGATTCTAGCGAGCGAGTTCTAAGCTCAAGTTTTGAACTATGGGATAAAACTATCGACCAATTAGATTTTTTGCTGCAAAAACGCATTGACATTCTTATCAAAAAAAAGATTTTAATTTCTGTTTTTGTGTTAATAATCTTAGCAATAGTTATTTATTTATTTGTATCTTTTTACAGGGCAGTTATGCAAACTGTTTTTGTGCTTGACGAAGCGTCAAAAAAGATGGCAAGTGGCAATCTAAACCACAAAATTATTTTGGATAACAGAGATGAACTAGGGCAAGTTGTCGGTGCTTTTAATAATATTGCCGATGCCTTGGTTGGTGCTAATCAAGAAATTACTGTTCTCAACGATCGCCTAAATGCCGAAAATATGCGGATGAGTGCCGAAATAGATGTCACTCGCAAGATTCAGCAGATGCTGCTGCCGAAAGACGGAGAACTTAATGAAGTTGTTGGCTTAGATATTGCGGGATTTATGGAGTCGGCTGATGAAGTTGGCGGTGATTATTACGATGTACTTCAGCACGAAGGTAGGGTGAAAATTGGCATTGGCGATGTGACGGGACACGGATTGGAGAGCGGTGTTTTAATGATTATGGTTCAAACGGCAGTCCGAACTTTGCTTGCCTACAACGAACCCGATCCGGTCAGATTTTTAAGCGCTATTAACAGTGCAATTTATGATAACGTACAGCGGATGAAGTGTGATAAAAATGCTAGCCTTGCTTTGCTAGACTATCACGAGGGGATACTGAAGTTGAGTGGCCAGCACGAAGAAATGATTGTGGTGCGGTGTAACGGTTCTGTAGAGCGGTTTGATACGATCGATCTGGGTTTCCCGATCGGGCTGGATGCAAATATTGCTGAATTTGTTGCTGAAACATTTGTACAGTTGTATTCAGGAGATGTGGTAGTGCTGTACACTGACGGGATTACAGAAGCTGAAAATATGGAGAAAGTGCTTTATGGTTTAGAGCGATTAATTGAGGTGATACAGATTAATTGGCAGCAAACGGCGACTGGTATCAGGCACGCTGTAATTGACGATGTGCGATCGCACATCGGCGAACAAAAAGTTTTTGATGACATCACATTGCTGGTACTAAAACAAAAATAGGTAATGGGGAATTGGGCATTGGGCATTGGGCATTGGGCATTGGGCATTGGTAATGGTAGCAAATAACAAATAATAATTAACAAATAACAACAGTCAACAGTCAACCGTCAACAGTCAACCAACAACCAACAACTAATATGATTCAGACTTTCGGCGATTTCATCGAGCAGTCAGCTAGCCCAGAATACTTAATAATTGGATTTTCCCCCAGCTCGATTTCCATGAAGCAGCGGTGGCGGAACAACGGTTTATCGGCGGATTTTCTGGCTGACTACTTGACGAGTTTTTTTCCTGGAAACGAAGACGAACCCTCGACGATTGACAGACAAGCTGAAATTAAAAGCGCTGTCAGCTACATTGCTAACGAGTTATTAGAGAATGCGATGAAGTTTAATGATGAAAGGTCGGAGTACCCGATCGACATTAAACTGCAATTAGAGAGTGACGGAGTGATTTTCTCAGTGGCTAACAGCATCCCTCCCAAAGCTGTGGGCAAGTTTCAGGCTTACATTCAGCAGTTGCTAGCCTCGGAGCCAAGCGAGCTGTACATGGAGCAGTTGGAGAACAATGCTGCTGATGAAAGCTGTACTGGTTCAGGATTAGGATTGCTGACCATGCTCAGCGACTATACCGCTAAAATAGGGTGGAAGTTCCAGACTGTGCAAAAAGACCCGGAATTAATTGCGGTGACAACTATGGTGCAATTGAGAGTATAGGCAGAGTGGGCGATCGATCGTATCTAATGGAGTTTTTTTGCTGCAATGGAAATTAAGACAGAAGATTACCGGATCTGCTACGATCCATCAACGACAACTGTGAGTTTTGTGGGCTCTCTAAGGCTGAGCGGGCCTGCGGAGTACGCGCCGATAGTGCAGTTGCTGGGCGAGGTGGCTGACGTGGAATCGGCGAAAATTACCCTCAATTTGCAGCAGTTAGAATTTTTGAACAGTTCTGACATCAATATGCTGTCAAAATTTATTATCGACGTGCGCAAAAAAGCTCGGGTGCAAATGGCGGTACAAGGCTCTCAAGGCATAGCTTGGCAAGGTAAATCTTTAAAGAATTTGCAGCGCCTAATGCCTGGTTTGCAGTTGGAATTAGTATAAACACACGATTACTTTTATGGTGCAGGCTGTTGAGCAATTTTCTGTTAGTAGAGGCGCAAATTCTCGGGTTATGCTGGAAGAACAACCATCTAGAGAACAGCTACTTTTAGAGATAGAGAGATTGCGCCAGCAAGTGGAAGACTTGAAGGAGGAAAAAGCGGATCTAGAAATTTTGCTGGAAACTACTGCTGAACATTCCGATACGGTTGAAACTGAGTTGCGCGATCGGGCATTGGAAGCGGTGCGGGAAGGCGAAATTAAGCTGGCTCAATTTTTGGAAGCGATTCCGATAGGCGTGGCCGTACTCGATTCTCAAGGCAGACCTTATTACGTCAATCATGCCGGACAGAAGTTACTCGGTCAAGGAGTTTTGTCGTTAAATGCCGTTGATGATTTGTCAGAAAGTTATCAAATTTATATAGCGGGAACTGATACTATTTACCCTTCTGAGAAGTTGCCAATCGTCCGAGCTTTGAGGGGCGAAAGCGCGACGGCTGATGATATGGAAATTCATCAGCTAGACAATAAAATTCCCCTTGAAACTTGGGGAACGCCAATTTTCGAGGGTGGCAAAGTTGCTTTTGCGATCGCAGTTTTTCAAAATGTCACGGAACGCAAACAAGCTGAAGCCGAGCGCCATAAATTTATCAAAAAACTGTTTGATCTCAATCAAAATTTAGAAAGATCCCTGGATGCCGAATCAGAATTAACTGATGCCTATGGGCGATTCGTGCCGCATCAATTTCTAAATTTATTGGGATATGAAAGTATTATCGATGTCAATTTAGGCGACCAAGTACAGGAGGAAATGTCGGTACTGTTTGCGGATATTCGTGACTTTACCACGCTTTCGGAAACTATGAGTCCGCAAGAAAATTTTAATTTTATCAATGCTTACCTTTCGCGGATGGAGCCTGCAATTACTAGCAACAACGGCTTTATTGACAAATATATCGGCGATGCAATTATGGCTCTGTTTAGCGACTGTGCAGATGATGCAGTAAAATCAGGTATTGCGATGCTAAATATCCTGAATGATTACAACGAACACCGTCAAAAAATCGGCTACATTCCGATTCAAATTGGCATTGGGATCAATTCTGGTTCTTTGATGCTGGGGACAGTTGGCGGCCAAAGCCGAATGGACAGCACTGTGATTAGCGATGCTGTTAATTTGGCATCTCGCATTGAAGGATTGACCAAAGATTACGGCGTACCTCTGTTAATTTCTCAGGAGACTTTGGAACGGTTGCGAAATCCGGCTGATTATGCTATACGGATTGTGGATAAAGTACAGGTCAAAGGAAAATCTCAATATGTCATAGTTTATGAGGTATTTGATGCCGATCCGCCAGGAATTTTGGCAGCAAAGTTAGCCAATTTGCCTACATATACTGAAGCTATGTTACTTTGCGATCGCAAGGAGTTCCGAGAAGCGGGAAAATTGTTTGAAGAGTGTTTGCGGACAAATCTGAGTGATCGGGTAGCTCGCATTTATCTGAAACGCTGTCGGGATTGGCGATCGCTCCTGAAGGGAATTTAACGAAGGAAGTTCGGCAACGGATTTGGTAACGGATGTAACGGATGTCAGGAAGAAGGAAGAGGGAAGAAGTTAGAAGTTATATCAATTCCGGCGCAAACGGATTTGATATTAGAAGTTAGATTTGTTCCCATTCTCTGGCTGGGAATGCAGATGCACTCTTGCTCTGCCTGGAATCACAAACGTACATGGTATTATAGTTAGGATTATTTCGCAAAATGATTATGGAAAACTACAACCGACAGTTGCAAATATTTATAAAACCTTCATTGATTAAAGTTATAGCTATTTTTAGTCTTTGCTGCTGCTTGATTGTAAGCTGCGGACAGAGGCAATCAATTAATTCAGCAGATCCAAATGCTAATAACGATCGCATTACAATCGGCACAACCTTGAAATTGCGGACGATCGACCCAGCCGACGCTTACGAAACCATATCAGGGCAACTGCTGCGTAATTTAGGCGATACTCTCTACACTTACAAGTCGGAAACTACTGAGTTAATCCCTGGCTTAGCCACAGCAATGCCGAAAGTTAGTCAAGATGGATTGACTTATACGATTCCCTTGCGTCAAGGTGTTATTTTTCACGATGACACACCGTTTAACGCCGCAGCAATGGAATTTTCGTTGCAGCGGTTTATCAAAAATGGTGGGCGTCCAGCTTTCTTGTTGAGCGATGCCGTAGAATCGGTGAAAGCCACGGGCGAATATGAATTAACTTTTAAATTAAAAAAGCCTTTTGCTGCTTTTCCTTCCCTGTTGACATTTGCTGGTATTTGTGCAGTTTCTCCGAAAGCTTATGAGATTGGGGATGGTAAGTTTAAACCGGATACATTTGTGGGAACTGGACGCTACAAATTGGCGAAGTACGGCACTGATTCTCTCTCCTTTGACGTGTTTGACAAGTATTGGGGGGAAAAGCCGGTCAATCAAGGAATTGACATTTTGCTGCTTTCTAGTTCGTCAAATTTGTTTAATACTTTTCGGACTGGTGCGATCGATCTTGCTTATTTATCTCTGGATGCAGATCAAGTGCGCAGCTTGGATGAAGGGGCAAAAAAAGGGAAATGGCAGGAATTCGTGGCAGAGAGCAGTACAGTCAGTTATATGACGCTAAATATCAAGTCTAAACCACTGGATAAGTTGGAGGTGAGACAGGCGATCGCTGCGGCGATGGATCGGCCCCTGATTAACGATCGCGTACTGCGGGGACAAGCACAACCGCTGTACAGCCTGATTCCCACAACCTTCGACGTTCAAAAACCAGTTTTTAAAGAACTGTACGGGGATGCCAACATGACAAAGGCGAAGGAATTGTTGACGAAAGCGGGATACTCGGCGACGAATCCGTTTATTCTGCAAATTTGGCATCCTTCTGGTTCCACAAAACGAGCTTTAGTGGCGAGTACAATCAAAGCTTTGGCCAAACTGAAGATGGACGGGATAATGGAGGTAGAAATCAACAGCGTTGAATCTCCGACTTTGTTTCAGAATATAGAGAAGGGGATTTATCCTGCGGTTTTAGTGGATTGGTACGCGGACTTTTTCGACGCTGACAATTACATTCAGCCGTTTTTGGATTGTGCGACGGGTTCGGCGGCTGACGGCTGTTCTAAGGGTGCAAGTCAAGGTCAGGGCTCGTTTTATTATAACGATCGGGTAAATCAACTGATCGACAAGCAACGAAAAGAAGCAAACCCTCAAATCCGCAAAGCTTTGTTTGCTGAAATTCAAGACATACTAGGTCAAGATGTACCTTTCATCCCTCTTTGGCAGGATAAGGACTATACCTTTGCTCAGAAAAACGTAACGGGTGTCCGTCTCGAACCGACGCAATCTTTCCCCTTTTGGTTCCTGAAAAAGCAATAATTCTTTACACTAATTTTTCAGAGTTCAAACGTCAATAATTATCTCATGTTTTGTGCACAACAGGGTGATGATTGTCACAGTTTATCGAAGAGACCGATCACCCAACTCTCTCTAAAAATGTTGGATATTATTATAGAGAGAGATATCGCTAAGGGTGAGTATATGAAACTTGGAATTTTAACAACAACAGGGCTTTTAATTGCGATCGGCTTTGCTTCTGGAGTCAAAGCAGAAAACGTATCACACGTGAAGCAACTATTAGAAACTAACAAATGTACCAAATGCGACTTGACAGGAGCGCAACTTGCTGGTATGAACCTCAGCGGTGCAGATTTGAGCGGTGCAGATTTGAGCGGTGCAAATTTGAGCGGTGCTAACCTCAACGAAGCCAAACTGAACGGAGCAAATCTGAAGCAAGCTAAATTGCAAGGTGCTAGTTTGATTGCGGCTAAAATGCACGGGGCGAATTTGGAGAGTGCTGATTTGAGCCGCGCTAACTTGAGTCTGGCGGGTTTAGTAATTGCTAGTTTGAAAAATACCAACCTCACCAGCGCTAATTTAGTCGGTGTCAATTTGGAAAGTGCTGATTTGGCCGGTGCCAACCTGAGAAACGCTCGTCAGTCTGTAGCGAATCTAGCGAATGTCAGCCTCCGGGGTGGAAGTTTGTCGGGAATAGACGTACAGGGCGTCAACTTGCGGGATGCAAATTTGACCGGTGCAAATTTGACTGGTGCAAATCTGAACGGTTCGGATTTGACTGGTGCTAATTTAAAAGATGCCAATATGGCAAATGTAAATTTGAAAAACGCTTCTCTGCCCTAGGACGATCGCTAATTGCTATATCAAATTCCCGTGTTTAACCAACTTAATATAATCACGTAGGGGCAGTTCCGTAATTGCCCCTATAATTTTAATTACCTATAAACAAGGTTTAGATAAGATGGTCATAGAGACAAAACTATGTGAAAAACAGATATTGCGATTGCTTCGCTATTCGCTCGCAATAACAAAAAAACACTAACTGAAGCATATTGACCTATAATTGGAATCATATTTTGCACAATTGTCAGGAACAGGCTCTCCGGCCTGTTCCACAAGAAAATTTATCTTTTGTGGAACAGGCCGGAGAGCCTGTTCATAGAAGGCTTATCGAGAATGGTGCAATATTTCAGTTAATTTGCCGATTAATCTTCCTCGTGAGCATCTTTCGGGAAACGAATAATGTCATCATCACCCAGGTATTCGCCATTTTGGATTTCAATCATCACTAGGGGAATAACGCCTGGATTTTCGACTCGGTGAGGCGTATTCATGGGAACATAGGTTGACTGTTTCTGCATGAGAATTGTCTCGTTATCGTTGCAAATAACTTTAGCAGTACCGGAGACGACAACCCAGTGCTCGCTGCGGTGATAGTGCATTTGGGTACTGATATGGTGGCCCGGTTTGAGTTCAATGCGATTGATTTTGTAACGATCGCCTGCATCTATGACTGTAACCTGGCCCCAGTAGCGGGTTTGTGTGCGATCGTCCGTTTTTTCGATTGTGTCCACTGTTTCCACCATGCTGTTGATCTCGCTAACGGTGTGTTTGACAACTCCACTGCCTGAAGGCAAGTGGATTCTTGGGCTGAATGTTGCCTCTACCAAACAAGTTGATTTTGGTCTTACACTTTCATACTAGCCAGAGGAAATATTCTCATATTTCCCAACTGATAGGCTATTCCTCAAGCGTGAATTTCGATGTGTCCCACCGTATTTAATTGCTGTACGCTCTTACTGTGTGGACTTTACCATTGACAGACAGAGATTTAGGGATGACGGAGTGTCGCTTGTTTCCTGCGTTCCCAAAGTCAGCAACTTAATTTTAATTCTAACACAATAACGCCGTAAACGGCGGGGTTTAAAACCCACGATTTCTTGATAAAAATAATTGTAGTTGAAAGTATATCATTCGGTAAGTGCGATCGGGTGCATCTCATTTTTGCAAATATATTCGCCCTTGCCAAATTGAGATGCACCCAATGGGGGGTTTAATGTTCCGCAGTCAAAAGCTGAAATTCCTCAGTATTAATCCGATTTGCTTGATACAAAATCTGAGCGATTTCTGAAAGCGCCAACACAGAATGCGCGCGATAACCATTCGCCTGCAATTTATCTTTAACTCCCTGTTCGTGGTCAATCAATACCACAATATCTTCCACCTTTAACCCAACAGATTGCAACTTACCGGCACCTTCCATCACACTCTTGCCGCTAATCAAAATATCATCAACTACCACAATAGTTTCTCCCGCCTGAAAATGCCCCTCAATCAACTTTCCAGCACCATAAGTTTTCACCTCCTTGCGCGGGAAAATCATCGGGCGTTCCATCCGCAAAGCTAAACCAGTGGCTGTGGGTAAGGAACCGTAGGGAATTCCGGCAATGCGATCGAATTTTAAGTCTTTGAGAATGTCGGCATAGGCGCTGACTATTTGGTGGAAAATTTGCGGAATTGAGATGATTTTGCGCAAGTCAATGTAGTATGGAAATATCGCTCCCGATGCTTGTACGTGGTCGCCAAAAACGACGCAGCCAATGTCATAAAGTTGCAAGATTAAATCGCGGTTAGGTTCCGGTTGCAAAAAGCAAACGTCCGGTAGCCACAATTCGCAAGTCGGACTACCGGCGATCGCCTTTAAGCGCAGTTCGTTAATATTATTCCGCAATTTTTGCACTTCTTCGCGGGGATTTGACTTCGCGAATAAGCTAGGAGGGATCGGTAGCAATAAATCTTCACCATTCTTGCTTAAACCAGCCGCCAGCAGTTGAGCTAAGTCATTGGCTTCTGCGAGGTCATTTTCTGCTGGGATATCTCCTTCAACTAAAATTAGGCGTTCGGGAGCTGTTTGGCGGATGCGCGCCAACATCTCTGGCATTACTCCTACTTCTAAACCGAGTTTTTCAGGAGTTCCCCAAGTCTGAGAAACGCGGACTAATTGCAAGTAAAAAGGGTTTTCTGGTGTTGGGTATTCTTGCAAAGTGACAGCGGATGGATTCGCTGTGGCACAGAGGACAAAAACTGTTTTGTTTGGATATAATAAAAATGGTGCTACTTGCTCGAATCCGGCATAGGGACTTAGAGTGACAGCATCAACTTTCAAGTCCTCAAATACGGTTTTAGCAAAAACTGCGCTGGTGTTTAAATCGCTGTGTTTGGCATCTAAAATTACTGGAATGTGAGGAGGAATAATTGTCAATATTTGTTGCAGCAATTCCCAGCCCGGAATGCCGAGAGATTGGTAAAAACCGAGGGTGATTTTGCAGGCGCAAATTAAATCGGCTGTTTGGTCGATCGTACATTTCAGCCTTTCCAGCAAATCAATGACAAAAGTTTGAGTTTCCTCCCCCGTCATCGAAACCAGCGCGGGCAAGGTTTCCGGGTCGGGATCGAGGGCTAAATACAGCAAACTTTGATTGCTTTCAACAGCCGCTAACAGTTTATCGCAGAAGTTTGTGTGATTAATCATGGGTATTGGGGGATGGTAATTGAAAAATTAGAATTGGCTGTTTAAATTGGGAGAGAAGTTTTGGCGGAAGATATCAATCGCAGTTAAAGTTTAAATTGAGAATATTTTAAAATTGTAGAAGATAAAGACCATGAAATCTATAATTTGGGGCTCAGTTTCATTATGTTGATAAATACGATCGCCTTTTCGACTTGGGATGAGTTGCTACAACGCTACGTTGACGATTTTGGCCGCGTCAATTATCGGCGCTGGAAAGCTGAGGGCGCAGATGCCTTGAACAAGTGGCTGCAAACTTTGGCGGATGTTGATTTGGCTGCTATTAGGGATGCGGATGCGCGATTAGCGCTGTGGTTGAATGCGTACAATGCGATCGCCATTTCTCAAGTTCTCGAAGTATATCCGATCGCGTCGATCCGTCCCAAAGTTTTGGGAATTCCCAACTGGCTGAGTTTTTTGGATTTTTTCACTCGTTCAAATTCGATTATTGGCGGCAAAAAGTACAGTCTCAATCAAATCGAACACGCAATTTTGCGGCCGGAATTTGCGGAACCGCGCATCCATTTTGCATTAGTTTGCGCTTCTGTCGGGTGCCCGCTGCTGCGGCGCGGGGCTTATTTCCCGGAGTCGGTACGGACTCAACTAGAAGCGGATGCCAGCCGTTTTATTCACAATCCTGATAAGGTGCGATATGATGCCGAGAAAAAGACGCTTTATTTGAGCAAGATTTTTAAGTGGTACGGCGAGGATTTTGTAAAGGCGGCGGGTTCGGTGGCTGAGTATGTGGGCGGCTATTTGGGGCCGGAGGCGGCTGTGGGCGATGGATGGGCGATCGTTTTTTTGCCCTATGATTGGAATTTGAATCGGGTTGAAGATTGAGTATGTCGGGTTTATATAATTTGTCGATACTTAATTATTTATCAAGGCATTCCCGCCCTACAAAACGACCGATAAGCTGTTACGCATTTAAAATAGTATTGTAGAGTGCCACGGGCCGCAGCGTTTCCCTTACTGATGGAAGCGCGATCAAGCTGACGCACCCTACAGGCCTCGTTAGTGGTTTAAATGCATAACAGCTTAGTACCAGGACAAATCAAACGAAAATGAGGTCAGAGATTGAAATAATTGAATCTGATATCATATCAATTCCGGATGCGCAGGAATGATATAGAGGAGACTGCACGTGCCGTTTCCCTACGCCAGATTAATTGTAGGGACTAAGGCACTCGCTGTCTCCGGATTTCGGGTAATATTAATTCCGATGCAACCGGAATTGATATCAGCTATTAAAACGGCCCTTCAACCTCTCCACTAAAAATCTGTTGAACCCTCAAACTTAGCTGTGAAAACATCGGAGACATCATCACTTCTCCATCCCGAAAAACCCCAACTTCTACATATTGCCCATCCTCAAGTCGTAACACAGTCACTACTTGTTCAATTGGATCAATAACCCAATACTCTGCGATGCCCCGCGCTGCATACTGAGCTCGTTTGCGCTCGTAATCCCGCTCCCTACCCACCCTACCGGGACTGACTACCTCCACAACCAACCGAGGAGGTAGCATATCAAAGGTAATAGTTAACCTGTTTGCTGTCAGCGGAATGTGTTCGGGTTCTAAAATAATCAAATCTGGGTAACGATTGGCGGCATCTCCCGATCGCAAAACGGCAACTTGAACCTCACAGTTATGTGTTTTGATCAGTCTAAGTGGCACTAACCCGCTGCTAGCAAGATAGAAAAATAAATAGTTAGCAATGAAATTATTAGGTTCAGATTCTGGCGGCAAAGCGATTAACTCTCCATCAATTAATTCATAGCGTTTATCGGTGTTATCTGAGTAGCTAAGATACTCATCAAAGGTCAATTTTTTAATTTGAACTTGTACCATAATATAACATTCCTTGATTTCTTAGTTAGCGCAGGCGGACTTTGTTTGACAAGAAGCAGTTTCAACCGTCTAATTATGTCATATCAATTTCGGTAACACTGGAATTATATAGAGGAGACAGCAGTGCCGTTTCCCTACGCCACATTAATTGTAGGGACACAGCACTGCTATCTCCTAACTACTACAGGATTTTGTATCAAATGTGCTGTGCAAGTTAGACAGGTGTCCTACATTTCACCTACAATCGTCAGATAAGTGAGATATTAAAAACTATCACGGCTCAAATCCTCTGGAATATAAACAATAGACCTCTTGCAAAATAATTTTGTGCTATTATGGAAAGTTTAGCCAATTTTATAATCTAGCAGGCTGGGCAAGTTTAAGGAGATGCCAATCAACCCAATAATTCAAAGTTTGACCTAAACTTGAGCAAATCTTTAAGGATAACACATATTTTTTTTGCAAGAGGTCTAATGATTTCAGATCAATTTCGACAAGAATTGCGATCGCAAGCTAAACTCTGGGAAGCAGAAGGACTCATCGATACTTCATTGTACCAACAACTTGCCGATCGCTACCAATTCAACACCCTCGAAACCGCTTCCCGCAACCGATTCCTCAGCATTCTCATCAGTCTCGGCAGCATTCTCCTAGCGATAGGAGTCATCACCTTTGTCGCAGCTAACTGGCAAGTTTGGCCGCGAGAAGCCAGAGTTACGCTACTACTGAGCCTATTCGTAGCAGTTAATCTAGCAGGTTTCTATTTGTGGCGAATTCCGCCATCCCGCAGCAAAAACTCCCATCCAAATATGCCCCCAACCAAAGGGCGAAACAAACTTTTAGGTGAAGGATTGTTGCTATTAGGCGCTCTGATTTTAGGAGCAAATATGGCTTTGATGGCGCAGATGTTTCATATTGGCGGTTCTTCCTACGGACTTTTCCTCGCTTGGGGAATCGGCGTGCTCGGAATGGCTTACAGTTTGCGCTTGACTTCCTTGGGCGTTTTGTCAGCACTTTTAGTCAGTTTAGGCTATTGGCTGGCTGTGTTAGATTGGTCTTCCAAAGTCGAGTTTTCTTGGCTGGAAGTTTTGGTGCGACAAATGCCGATCGCAGCTAGTATCATGTTTATACCACTGGCTTACTGGTGTCGATCGCGTGTTATATTTGCCCTAGGTGCGATCGTCCTAATTTTTTCCCTACAAGTTTCCATAGCGCAAGGGTTAAATCCAAACTGGGGTGCTGCAATTTTTTGTGCCCTACCACCCGCTTTGTTATGGGGATATGACGATGCAATGTGGCCAAATATAGACAGCAGATTATTTCAAGCTACCGCCCGTAGTTTAGCACTGGTATTTTTGGCTAGTCTTTTTTACTTTCTTTCCTTCCACTGGCTGTGGCAAGATTCACCCACTCCTTCGCAAACTCCGCTGGATTGGAGTGTTTTGGCAAATGTGACTGTTTTGGGTGCTTTGATGGTGTTTGAGTGGCTGCATCTGGGACGTTTGGAACTACGGCGACCAAAACAAAAAGGAGTGGATTTGACTACAGGTGCGATCGCGATTTTGATCGTCATCACCGCCTTAATACCGTTTTACCACCTCAATTTTAGTCCTCTCCCACAATTAGCAACTTTTCTGTTTAACGTTTTATTATTTCTGCTAGCTGTCGGTTTAATCCGAGAAGGTTTAGCACTAGGAAACCGCCAGACTTTTTGGGGAGGAATGGTATTGATAACTTTGCAAATTATCAGCCGCTTGTTTGAATACAATACTGAATTGTTGTTCAAATCTTTTGTATTTGTGCTGTGTGGAATTGGTGTGATTGCCGCTGGTTTGTGGTTTGAGCGCCACTTCGCCACAATCAAAGATGAATAGAAAGAGAAGTTCGGCAACGGATTATTTAACGGATGTAACGGATTCAAGGAATAAATGCCGAATGCCCAATTCCCAATTCCCAATTCCCAATTCCCAATTAGTAATATGAACACAAAAAACATTGATTTATTAGTCGAAAATCCAGATACAGCAAATCTGTTTCAGCTTCCCCCGGAGGCGAAACGCATTCCTGCGTGGAGGCTGTGGGTTCCTTTGCTAGTGCAAATCGGACTAATTGTCGCAGTACCAGCTCAAGCAGTTTACACTTTTGTCACTGGCAAAATAGTGATTTTGCAAACAGTACCAGTAGACCCTTACGATTTGCTGCGCGGATATTACCAAGTTTTGAGTTATGATATTTCTCAGAATAACAATCTTGAGAAATTACCAGGCTGGAAAGATTTACCAGGTGACAAAACACCTTGTCCTCCCGGCACTATTTGCCAAGATAAAAAGACGCACAATGTCAAGACAGGAACCAGTTTTTATGTTATTATGGAATCCCCAAAAGATGTAGTTAATTCTGGTAGTCCAAAAGCCTGGAAACCTGTGCGTGTCAGTTTAGAAAATCCATCTAATTTACCGGCAAACCAAATCGCACTTCAGGGTAAATATGATGGCGGGCGGATGGAATATGGTTTAGAAACTTATTATATGCCAGAAAACGAAAGGGAAAAGGTTAATCAGGATATTGGTCAAGCTCAAATGAGAGAACGGCAATCTTTTGTGGTAGAAGTGAAGGTGGACAAAACAGGCCACGCTGTGCCCGTGAGTTTGTGGATTCGCGATCGCAATTATCGATTTTAGCTGAAGGGGCGATCGACCGCAGTCTAGTCTTTTGAGTATTTATGCTGATTTTTTTGTGAATTGCGGGCGATCGACCCTTCAATTGCTGTAAAGTATATAAAGACTTGCGCAAATCTTGCAGATTCAACAAAAGCGCAAGTTCAGACTCTACTGGAGCTTCTCATGTTAGCCGAGCTAATCTCTGCCAGACAAATAGTCAAGGCCAAACTCATCGACTTCTTAGGACTTCCCGGCAATTGCCAAGACAAAACAGATCACCTCGTCAGCACAATTGTATCCATGCTGGAAGTGAACACAGCCGAACAAGAAAGATTTTGGGAGACATTCAAAAGTGAATTAGCCGTCGATCCGGTAGAATTAGAAGAAATTCTCAAGTGTTCGGCAGCAGAACGCCAGCAGTGGATTGAGCAGGGCAAGCTTCCTATCCTAGAATACCGCTCTTTCCGCAAATCAGGAATCCATTTAGAATATCCCGTTCACGACAGAAGATTTATCTTAAGTCTCGCGCAAACCGACATTAAGAACTGGCGAAAAGAACCCAAAGAGCTGATTCAAAACCATCGCCAAAAAGTTTCCCAAATCAATACAGAAAATAGCGAACAAAATGAACAATCGCGAGTAGCTTTTAGTTCAGCTTGGGAAAAAATAATTGCTGATTGGGAAGAGCAAGGTTCGGCAGAAATTTCAGCAACCTTCCAGCTAGCTTACTGGACAGTTTGGGCATCGCGATGGGCAAAAGAAAATCAGCTAAACAGTAAAGCATTTGAATATAACGAAATCTACGAAACTCACCAGCAGGAATGGTACGAACGTAAAAATCAAGCAGTCAAATTACTGATTGAAATGCCCTACGCGATGCTTTACTTCTATCGTCCTCCCGGTGCTGACAAATTATATCTGGAACTGTGCGATGACCACCAGGATATGATGAAAGATGACTACTATTGGGACAAGTGGGAATTCTTAAATCAGAACCGCAAACTGGTAAATAAGTGTCGCGAATGCGTGTACTGCGAAACTAAAGATTATTACTCGCTTTACTACCTGGAAATTAAGAGCGATAAGTTTCCCGATTTTAGTTTTTCTTACCATACGCCGTACACGATTGGTCGAAAATTTTTGCCGCATCCAGAAACATTACCTGCTGTAGACCACGTAGAACAAGATGGCATTTTTAGGTTCGGCCGTCCGCTATTGGAACAGGAGAAAGTTATTCACACAGAAAAGGATGTATTGCTCAAGTTTGAGGCGGCTTTGGCAGAAGCAAAAAAGTTTGTTTAGTTGACGGTTAACTGTTAACTGTTGACCGAAAGCAATTTGGTTACGAGCCTGTGGATTCATCCGTGGGGTCAATTCTTCAATCGAAAATCGCAAATTGGTTGATGCCCCGAAGCATCCAGTTTTGTGACATCATGGGAGTATTGCACAAAAAAATGCGTAGTTCGCCACTTTGAGGATCAAAACGGGCGATGGTATCCTACAAGAGCTGATACCGATCGCCTAAATCTGGAAAAATTGTTGCCAAAATCAAAATTATGTGCACGTTGCTATCGACTTAAGATATCATGAAGCCATATTGTGAAAATAAATAACAAAATTAAAACGATCGGAGAGCTGTAATCGTTATGGGCCGTGTAGGAGTATTGCTATTAAACTTGGGCGGGCCCGATAAAATCGAGGATGTCCGCCCTTTCCTGTTCAACTTGTTCGCTGACCCGGAAATTATTCGCCTGCCATTTCCCTGGTTGCAGAAACCACTCGCCTGGTTGATTTCGACCCTGCGTTTTCAGAAATCCCAGGCAAACTATCAGCAAATCGGGGGAGGCTCTCCTTTGCGCCGCATCACAGACGAACAAGCCATAGCCCTGCAAGAACTTTTGCAGCAAAAGGGACAAGATGCTCAAGTGTATGTAGGGATGCGCTACTGGCATCCTTTTACTGAAGAGGCGATCGCCCAAATTAAGCGCGATCGCATCGAACAATTGGCTATCCTGCCCCTGTATCCTCAATTTTCCATCAGTACGAGCGGTTCTAGCTTCCGACAGCTAGAGGAAATGTGGGGCAAAGATCCAGCCCTGAGTCAGATTGAATATACTGCGATTCCTTCTTGGTACGATCGACCAGGCTACATTCAGGCAATGTCTGAATTGATTGCCCAAGAGTTAGACAATACTCCTAATCCCGATCGAGTTCACATCTTTTTCAGCGCCCACGGTGTCCCCGCCAGCTATGTAGAAGAGGCTGGAGATCCTTATCAGCGCGAGATTCAAGATTGCACTCGTCTAATTATGGAGCATTTGAATCGATCGAACGAACACACTCTAGCCTATCAAAGTCGGGTCGGTCCGGTGGAATGGCTCAAGCCTTATACCGAAGATGCCATCACCGAATTGGCAGCAAATGGAGTCCAAGATTTGTTAGTAGTTCCGATTAGTTTTGTTTCCGATCACATCGAAACTCTTCAAGAAATTGACATGGAGTATCGAGAATTGGCAGAAGAGTCGGGGATTCACAATTTCTACCGAGTACCGGCCCTAAATACTTATCCAGTGTTTATTGAAGCCTTAGCCGATTTAGTCATCGAGTCAATCGAATCTCCTAGCGTTAAGTTCTCTGATGTGATTCGCCCTTCCAAAAAAGTGAAGATGTACCCTCAAGAGCAATGGGAGTGGGGTTTGACGACTGGGGCGGAAGTCTGGAACGGTCGTGTGGCGATGGTTGGTTTTATCGCACTATTGATCGAGCTAATGACGGGTCAAGGCCCATTACACTCGATCGGCTTGCTTTAAATTGGGAATTGATAACAGTTGACTCCTTATCATACCGAGGAGACGGCAGTGCCGTTTCCCTACCACGATTAATTGTAGGGAAACGGCACTGCCGTCTCCTAATTTCGTCTAACATTAATAACAAACAAAAAACAACCAATAACCAATAACCCAATACGGTTCAGATAAGACAGATCCCCCCTAGTCCCCCTTTCCAAGGGGGGGACAAGAAGTTGCTCAAAGTCCCCGCAACGATTCGGGGGATGCGAGGGGGATCTCCGGGGAATTAACACTGTTAACCCAAGCGTATTGACCAATAACAAATAACAAATAACCAATTATCAAATTAATCAGGATTGCGCTTGCGGCGGCGGGGATTTCCGTGACAGCCCGGTATTTCCTGACTTCTGTACCATCTGTACCACTCTTTAGAACTGCGGATAGCCATCCACAACAGCAGCATCGCAATTAACCCTCCCTGTCGCGGGGCGTCAAAAGCAAACAACACCAAGGAAATGCACAGAACATCTTGGAGGAAAATCATCCAAATCGGCAAACTCCGCAGCCGATAAAGCCATCCTGCTTGTACCAGTTGCAGCACTAAAGCCAACAAACCTCCGACAACGCCAATAATCCACAGTATCCAAGGATGAGCAACAATTTCGTCGATCGAACTTACCTGTGCGATCGCAATTCCCATAATTGCTCCTACAATAGGACTGAAAATAATTTGGACAATTTGCAGCACCCGCATTCCCACAAAAGTTTTAGAAGCAAATAACTCTAATAGCGACCAACTCACCAAAATCGCGATCGCGACTTGTGGGTGAACCCGAGACAATAAAGGTATTTCCGACCAAAGTTTGTCGATGCGTAACAGGCCAATTAACAGCAGGGGCAGGGCAATTCTCATACCCCCCGCCGCAGACGCAGAGAGCGCGGCTAGGAGTCCAACCATAATAATAATTCATTTTATAACGTCAGCTACAGCTCGATCTATTTCAGAATTCAATTCCCCTGGTGGCTGGCTGTGATTTGAGCGATATCTCCTCAGATTACGCCTTGAGCTTAAATATTACCCTCCATTATAAGTGTATTTACTTAATAAATGTTTGGGACTGCGAGATTGTCGATCGACACAAAACAAACAGTTGACTGTTGACTGTTGACTGTTAAGAGAATTTAACCCAGATTGTGATTAAATTAGCTTAAGCAGCGAAAGCTTTCTTCTTTCTGGCTGCTGACTACTGACTAATGACAACAGTCAACTAACTTCTTATGTCTGATTCATTATTTGCCGATGCCAGCCGCCGATTAGAACGAGCCTTAAAATATGTGTCCCTTTCCGAAGATACGATCGAGCGACTAAAATATCCCAAATCCAGTTTGATTGTATCAATTCCCGTGCGGATGGACGACGGATCTCTGCGAATTTTCCAAGGTTATCGGGTGCGCTACGATGATACTAGAGGCCCGACAAAAGGGGGTGTGCGCTACCACCCCAAAGTATCCCTTGATGAAGTACAATCCCTAGCCTTTTGGATGACTTTTAAATGTGCGGTTCTCAACTTGCCATTTGGAGGAGCAAAGGGCGGAATCACTCTTAATCCTAAAGAATTATCCAAACTGGAATTGGAACGGTTGAGTCGGGGCTATGTCGATGCGATCGCAGATTTTATCGGCCCCGATGTTGATATTCCTGCGCCGGATGTCTATACTAATCCGATGATTATGGGTTGGATGATGGATCAATACAATATTATTAAGCGACAGCTCAGTCCGGCAGTGGTAACAGGTAAACCAGTCACAATCGGCGGCAGTTTGGGCAGAGAAACGGCAACAGCAACTGGTGCTTTTTTTGTAATTCAAACTCTGCTGCCCAAATTCAAGCGAATTCCTAGCGAGACAACTTTAGCCGTGCAAGGTTTCGGCAATGCCGGGGCAGAATTAGCCGAATTACTCTGGAAAGGGGGTTATAAAGTTGTGGCTGTCAGTGATTCCCAAGGTGGAATTTATGCGAAACAAGGGCTGGACATTCCCAGCATTCGCCGCTTTAAAGATGCTAATAAAGGTATCAAAGCTATTTATTGTGAAGGTTCTGTCTGCAATATTGTCGAACACGAAATCTTGACAAACGAGCAACTTTTAGCATTAGATGTGGACGTGCTAATTCCAGCAGCTTTGGAGAATCAAATAACGGAAGTAAATGTCAATGATGTTAAAGCTAAGTTTATTTTTGAAGTAGCTAATGGGCCGATTGATTCGGCTGCTGATTTGATTTTAGAAACGAGGGGAATTCAGGTAATTCCTGATATTTTAGTTAATGCTGGCGGCGTAACCGTTAGTTATTTTGAGTGGGTGCAAAACCGCTGTGGCCTGTATTGGACGCTGGAAGAAGTGAATCAGCGGTTGCAGCATAAAATGGTCGAAGAAACTGAGGCAATTTGGAAAAAGTCTGAGGAATTGTCAGTTTGCATGAGAACTGCTGCTTACGTGTACGGTTTGCACCGACTCGGTGCGGCGATGAATGCAAAGGGGACTCGGGATTATTATGTAAACGGTTGAGATGCTGGGAAGTTTGATCGCTCCTTCCAAGACTGCACGATGCTCAAAAACACGCTGAATGGTTTGTGAAGCGGGAGTTTAATGTTCTGGTGGGGCGTCAAGCATCGGCTAGAAGCCTGTTCGACAAAATTAAAATTAAATATGTCTGTTCTGTGCAGGCACACAAGCCTGCCCACAACAGGCAAATAACGATCCAAAAATTGCTTGACAGAGATTGACTAATATTATTTGATACTGTAAAATTCTGAACTAAGGGTCGTTAAGATTTAATAACTAAATACGGCAAGGCGTCTCCTGTGAACTTGATCGAGTTTAACAGGGGAGAACGTAAAAATCTTTGATTGATTAAAACTATATAGGCTACCCAATGAGACAAGCTTTATTTGGCACGATCGCTGCCGGTGCGATCGTCATAAGTACATCGGCTGTTTTCTCCTCACCGAGTCAAGCTCAAAGCAGAAATCAATTCTACTGCGGGATTAGCGCAGGCAAGCCCGCAACAGTAGTGCGCACAGCATCCAGAGGGAACATACCCCTGATAGTTTGGAATAACGAAGCTTTCTCGAATTCAGGCTGGACTCCCAAAAAGCGCTGCGAGGAAGTCTCTGCTAGATTCCAACGGTTCAACGACAACGGACAGCTCAACATCATGAGAGCTGGGACGTTCAACGGGCAACAAGTATTGTGTGTCGATCGAGCTAAAGGGAGCGGCAATTGTTCCAGTGCCGCAGCAGTCGTGCTGACATTACCCCAGCGCAGCAATGCCAACCAGATTCTCGAACAATTGCTCGACACCCGCAACCGCGCTTCCAAGCAACCCCTTTACTTGAGCGGAGAAAAGCAGTTGGTAACGTACGAAAATGGCGACGCTAACGTCAATCTCAATTTGTTGCTCAACAACGAACCGCCAGACAACGAGCGTTTGTGGTAAAAGTAGCAAAGAAACTGCGAGCTAAATAAACATGGATTGGCGTTCACTGATTATGGCAACTTGTATCGGCGGCATCTCAATGATGCTGCCGGCAAAACTTCTGCCTGCCAAAAATTCTTTAAAACAACTGCCCGTCGAAATGTCGCAGCAGCAATTGCAGCAGCAAGCTGAATCTATAGCTGTGAGGGTTCGCTCGTCGGGACAAGTGGCAGGAACAGGAATCGCCATTCGCAAGGAGGGTTTGCAGTACACCGTACTCACAAATGAACACGTCCTCAAATCGGGAAAAGCCCCCTACCAAATACAAACCCCAGATCATAAAATTTACCCTGCAACAGAAGTTAAAGACGCTAATTTTAAAGGCAATGACTTAGCACTATTGCGCTTTACTAGCAGCGTTGAGTACACCACAGCTAAGCTGGGTGCTGTGCCGAAAGTTGAAGATCAAGTATTTGCAGGTGGCTTTCCTTTTTCTGAAGAAGGTTCAAAAGACCGAGGATTTGTCTTCAAAACCGGCAAAGTTTGGCGGGTGCTCGATCGAGCTTTGGAAGGCGGCTATCAAATTGGTTATACCAACGATATTGAAAAAGGGATGAGTGGTGGGCCGCTGCTGAACGCTCGCGGCGAGGTGGTGGGTGTTAACGGCGTCCACGCTTACCCGCTGTGGGGAGACCCGTACCAGTATAAAGACGGCACTGAACCGAATGCAGCGCTGCGAGAGCAGATGAGTAAGTATAGTTGGGGCATTCCGATCGACACTTTCAAGCAGCTAGCACCTTCAGCTTTTGAGATGACAAATTCTCTGAAGAAATAGCCGATATTGTGCACTTAAAGCAGATTCTACGTTGATGAAGGACGCTGTGCGATCGATCTATCCCCGCCGTAGGGACACGGCACTGCGCTAGGGACACGGCAATGCCCATAGGTGTCAACTTAAGGTCAAATGTAATCAGAGACTGCTGTTTGACGATTAGGCCTAGATCCCCCCTAGCCCCCCTTAAGAAGGGGGGGACAAGAGTCCGATCAAAGTCCCCCTTC
>ENA-OBIO01000248-OBIO01000248.1-metagenomes-genome-assembly--contig:-NODE-248-length-32976-cov-27.987_pt1 | contig 32976 bp, 32 predicted proteins | sample MGYA00153383_OBIO01 | MGnify analysis MGYA00153383 | reverse complement strand
GAAAAAAGTCTCTTATGTTCTTTTACCACATAATGTTACTATTTTGGAGATGTCTTATGTACGGCTGTGGATTTACTTATCAGTGAAACAGCTTCAAGAAAGCCAGCCCCGGATCAAACCGCCACTGGCGAAACTGGAATTGCTAGAAACAGAAGTTCAGTGTACCCACCGGGAAGCCGCCGAACTATTTTACTCCGATTCCGATCGCGGGAGCGATCGCGCCGCCGGAATGATGTTAGATAAATTAGCCGCACTCGGATTAATCGCAAAACACTTTGACGGTAACGCTACGGCAATTGAAATTCAACCAGTTTCAGAAATCTTAGATACGGCGCCCCCGGTAAATAAAGTCAAACTGAAATTAGATGATTTTAACCCTCGGTGCGATGCCATCCCCGTTGCAAATTTACTAGCAACCTATTACAACTGGATGACACGCAACACTAACGCCGTCCCCCAAAAAATTGCTAAAATTATTCGATCTTCGGCTGGTCAATACTCAAAAGGAATGCGCGTTTTGCGTCGCTGCGACAATCTAAATCCAGTCGGATTTTACTTACTTTATCCCACCGCTAGCGAATCGGAAGTTAACTTTTTTAGTGCTCCCAGCAAAAGCCTGCATTTAAGCTCTGTTTCTGATATAGATCCTTTTAAAATGGCGCTACCAGGAGATGAAAGTTGCCAGTCAGTATTTGTCCGCTGTTGGATCATCGATCCGAACTACTTGGAAGAATACCGGATTACTTTGATCGAGGATATACAAAAAGTTTTAGTCACAATGCAAAAAGATTTTCCCAATCTTTGCGATTTGTACACGCTGATTATTCACCCCAGTTATGAAAAAATGTCTTATGCTGTGGGATTTCAAAAGACTAGCAGTGATAGTCAATTATCAGTTTACTGGATGTATCTCGCATTGGATAGATTTTTGGCGCTGGATATCAAGGAAGCACTGAAAGATTTGTAAGATGATTCGGCGGTTTCACCCGCCGAATGACTCATAAAACCTCGCGTCCCAAATATGGTTGTAGGACTTCAGGAACTTTTATAGTTCCATCGGGCTGCTGATAATTCTCCAAAATTGCGGCCATTGTGCGGCCCACAGCTAAACCAGAACCGTTGAGGGCGTGCACGAATTGAGTACCTTTTTTCCCCGCTTCTTTGAAGCGAATATTTGCCCGTCGTGCTTGAAAATCTGCGACATTGGAACAACTAGAAATCTCGCGGTATTTGCCCGCCGATGGCAGCCACACCTCTAAATCGTAGGTTTTTGCTGCGGCGAAACCTAAGTCTCCGGTACAAAGCTCGATCGTCCGATAGGGCAATTTCAGCGCCTGCAAAACTCCCTCGGCATCTTGCACCAGTTGTTCGTGTTCTTCCTGGGATGTGCTCGGATGCACAAGTTTCACCAATTCCACTTTATTAAATTGGTGCAATCGAATTAATCCCCTCGTATCTTTGCCATAACTACCAGCTTCGCGGCGAAAACAAGGAGTGAAGGAACAGTGATATATCGGCAACTGTTCCGCTGTCAGTATTTCACCTCGATACAGATTGACTAACGGAACTTCGGAAGTAGGAATTAGCCACAAATCGTCTTGGTCGCATTTAAAGCTTTCTTCGGCGAATTTGGGCAATTGACCTGTTGCTATGAGAGATTCAGTGTTGACTAAAAGTGGAGGAATTACTTCTACATAACCGGCTTTTATATGGCGATTGAGCATGAATTGAATAATTGCTCTTTCCAGCGCCGCACCTGCTCCAATTAATGTAACAAATCGGGGGGCGGCGACTTTTACAGCGCGTTCAAAGTTGAGAATTCCTAATTTTTCGCCGATTTCCCAGTGGGGTAAAATACCGGAGTTTTGGGGAATGTATTCGTCTCCCCATTGTCGGATTTGGACGTTTTCTTCTTCATTTTTGCCGATCGGGCTTGACGAACTAGGCAAGTTAGGCAGTGGTAATAATAGAGCTTCTATTTGAGCTTTTAACTCTTTTTCCTGTGCTTGTAACTCATTTGATTCGGTGCCGACTGCGTTGCCTTCTGCTTGCAATTGGTGAACTTCGGGAGATTCGAGGGTTAAACCCGCTTTCCTTTTTTGCCCGATGAGTTTGGCTATTTCGTTGCTGCGGGCTTGTAGTTGCGATCGCTTGCCTTCCAATTCCCGCTGCTGTTTGTCTAGTTGCAGAATTGGCTCGATTTCATAGTTACCTCCGCGCAGGTTGAGGCTTTCCTGTACGGCTTGCGGGTTTTCTCGGATTAATTTGAGGTCTAGCACAGGTTTATTCTAAATTTCACATTTTAAGTGATTAGGGGCAAAAAATTAGATATAAAAGATTTTCCAATCATTACTATGCTCAATCATAAGTTATTTTGATTGAAATATTCGTTGGGTATCACCCATGAAGGGTGACACCCCATAAAGTTGTGCTATACTGCAAACATTAGTAGATGCACCCTGATAATTTTTTTACCCCAGCCAACGATGGCCGGGTTTTTTGTGTCTGTGGACAGATGCTAGAAAGCTTTTGTGGAAAAGGCTTTTGTACCCGTTGGGCATCGCGGAGTATGGGGTTAGCAACGGGCAAGATGCCCGTTCTACATGAATCCTCTTGTGGAACGGGCAAGATGCCCGTTGCGAAACACTAAATGCTAATAATAGAAGATGCGATCGCCAAATTATCTATTCTGCTTCCTAGAAATATTTTCCAGCGAAGGTGGGATTCAATCCTACGTTAAAGACATCCTGAAAGCTTACCTGTCTGTTACCGCAGAGACAGACTCTCCGCCACAAGCAGAAGTTTTCCTATTGCGAGATTCCCCAGACTGTCCAAATCCCTTCGAGTCCAAATATCTCATATTTCATTACCTCAAAACCGATCCCGTTTGGTTTGGTCGTCTGAATTTTGCAGCTAAAATACTGATTAACTTAGTTCAAAAACGACCTGAACGAGTTTTCTGCGGTCACATTAACCTCGCACCGCTGATTCAAACTTTGTGCGAACCTTTAGGAATTCCCTACACGATTTTAACTTATGGCAAGGAAGTTTGGGAAACACTTCCGCCTAAATATCAAATAGCGATGAGCAAAGCTGATAGTATTTGGACTATTAGTAAATATACGCGCGATCGTACTTGCTGCAATAATCAATTAAATCCTGCAAAATTCCAGATAGTGCCTTGTGTCGTAGATGGTGATATATTTACAATTGGCTCAAAATCTGAAGATTTATTGGCAAAATACAATCTGACTGGTGCTAAGATATTGATGACTGTCGCCAGATTGCGATCGACTGATATTTACAAAGGCGTCGATGTCACAATTCAAGCTTTACCGAAAATAGCCAAAACTTTTCCAAATGTGAAATACTTAGTTATTGGCAGAGGAGATGACAGACCTAGATTAGCGAAACTTGCGGCAGATTTGGGAGTTGCTGAAAGAGTAATATTTGCGGGTTTTATAGCGACAGAAAATTTAGCCTCATATTATCGCCTCGCTGATGCTTATTTGATGCCTTCTCAAGAAGGGTTTGGGATAGTTTACTTGGAAGCACTTGCTTGCGGAATACCCGTACTCGCAGGAGATGGCGATGGATCGGCAGATCCGCTGCAAGATGGTAAACTGGGATGGCGAGTTCCTCACCGAGATCAAAGCGCAGTAGCGGTTGCTTGTATTGAGATGCTTCTGGGAGAGGATATAAAGTGCGATCGCAACTTCTTGAGAGAAAAAACCCTCGCAAGATTTAGTTTTGAATCCCTTTGTCAATCCTTAGAAGAAATTTTTCAAGCCGATGACTCAGGTTAACTTATAACGTAGAGAGCGGTTTCTAGGTGTATAATAGGAAGATTAACTCAAACAACTACGTGAATTTCTGAGTAGGATAGAGCTATGCCTGCCTGCAAAGACAACCAAGGAGAACACCGTGAACCAAGGCACCCCCAAAATATCTTTAAAGCTACCAGCAGTTAGCAATTGGCTGGTACTGCTACTCATCGCGTGCGTATTGGTGTCAATTGGTTTGGGTTGGGTGGTTAAATCAATTTTAATTCTGGTTGCTTTTTTGCTACTGACACCTGTGGTTGCATTTTTCGGACTCCAGTGGTGGCTGAAACGCAATTTAGTTGAAGGTAATTGTCCCGTCTGTCAATACGAACTTACAGCTTTAAATCAAACTCAGTGTCAGTGTTCCAACTGCGGTGAACCTCTGAAGGTAGAACAAGGTATTTTTAGTCGCTTGACTCCGCCCGGTACGATCGATGTTACCGCAGTTGAAGTATCATCGGTTCAACAGTTGGAAGATTAATCATTGGGAATGGGGCATAGGGCATAAGTTAGTTGTTGCTTATTACTTGTTTGTTGTTGTTTGCTATTTGTTACCTGTTGGTTGTTATATCAAATCCGTTAGCATCGGAATTATTATTAGCAGCCGAAATTAGGAGACGGCAGTGCCGTGTCCCTACAATTAATTACGCGGTAGGGAAACGGCACTGCCGTCTTCTCTATGTCATAAGGAGTGTAACCGGAATTGATATTATTTGTTACTTGTTGGTTCTAATAACCAATTCCCGATGCTCGATGCCCGATGCCCAATTCCCAAAATTACTTTTCCAATCGTACAGCATACCACTGCAAAAACTTTCCAGGCCCGACATCTAATTCACAATAAGTATCAATTAAATACTTAGCTTGAGCTTCCACGCCAGAGATTTTCTGCACATCTTGCGGCAACTCTTCATGTTCCTCGGCTAAGACTACTTGCAGCTTTTCTAATAGTTCCGCCGCTGTCAAAAACTGCTCCGGCTGGTTTGTTTCTAACACCACAAAGGTGTCTTCGTCATACAGTGACATAGTTTAAAAGGTAGAGGTTAATTATTTCTAAAGTTTCGTGCAGTTAAGCGATCGAAAGTATAAACTCTTAATTACAATTTTCCAGCCCCAGCTCGATCGTGTTACAATAGAACAACATCAGAATTCCTACCGGATTACCGTTATTAACTTAGTTATTAACCGAGTTGTCAACAGATCCGACACAGCATTTCTGAGGAAATTTGTCAAGTGCAAATTTGTCAAGTGTCAAATTGTCAAGACATATTCTATCTGCTCTACCTAATTATAACTGGCACTACACATTCCCATGATTACATCTTCCACTTCAACGCCTGTTGCGCGCAAGCCATCTAAATCAGAAGGCCTCAAAGAACGCAGCAACTATTTGCGAGAACCCGTTGCGACTGAACTGTTACAAGAAACAACCCACTTCACTGAAGACGGGATTCAGATTCTCAAATTTCACGGCTCGTACCAGCAAGACAACCGCGACAATCGGGTTAAAGGCCAAGAAAAAGACTATCAGTTCATGCTGCGCACTCGCAATCCCGGCGGTTTCGTTCCCCCGCAATTATACTTAGCCTTAGACAAGCTATCCGAAGAATACGGAAACCACACGCTTCGTGTTACAACACGGCAAGGATTCCAACTGCACGGGGTACTGAAGAAAAATCTTAAAGCAGTGTTTTCCTCAATTATTAAAAATATGGGGTCAACCTTGGGAGCTTGCGGCGACTTGAACCGCAACGTCATGGCACCGCCAGCACCGTACAAAAATCGTCCAGAATACGAGTATGCACTGAAATACGCCAACAATATCGCCGATTTGCTGACACCGCAAACGGGAGGTTATTACGAGATTTGGTTGGATGGCGAAAAGGCAATTAGTGCTGAAGAAGACCCGGCTGTGAAGGCTGCCAGACAGTCAAACGGCAATGGTACAACATTTCACGATGATCAAGAACCGATTTACGGCCAGCATTATATGCCCCGGAAGTTCAAATGTTCCGTGACAGTACCCGGAGACAATTCGGTTGATTTGTACTCTCAAGATTTGAGCTTGGTGGTATTTACCAATGAAGCTGGAGAGTTGGAAGGTTTTAATGTGTTTGCTGGTGGTGGTTTGGGCCGCACTCACAACAAGGAAGAGACTTTCGCGCGGATTGCGGATGAGATTTGCTATGTTGCCAAGGATGATGTTTACGATCTCGTCAAGGCAATTGTAGCAACTCAAAGAGATTATGGCGATCGCACGGACAGAAGACACGCTCGCTTAAAATACCTGATCAATGACAAAGGTGTACAGTGGTTCAAGGAAAAAGTAGCCGAATATTTTCGCAAGCCACTAGAAGCATTTAAACCGCTGCCAGAATGGAAGTATATCGATTTCTTGGGGTGGCACGAACAAGGCGACGGTAAGCTGTTTGTCGGCATTTCTGTAGAAAACGGCCGCGTTAAGGATGAAGGTTCGTTCCAGCTAAAAACGGCTTTGCGGGAAATAGTCCAAAAATACGACTTGCCGATGTTGGTGACACCGCACCAAAACGTGCTGATTTACGATATTTCACCAAAAATCAAACAAGAAATTCAGGGAATTCTATCACGGTGTGGGATTCAGGGCGAAACTGCGATCGATCCCTTAGTCCGCTATGCTATGGCTTGTCCGGCAATGCCGACTTGTGGGCTGGCGGTTACTGAGTCAGAGCGCGTGATTCCGAGTATCCTAGAGCGAATTCGGGTGCTTTTGACGAAAGTTGGTTTAAAAGACGAAAATTTTGTAGTGCGGATGACGGGTTGCCCCAATGGGTGCGCCCGCCCTTATATGGCAGAATTGGGGTTTGTCGGGAGCGCGCCGGAATCTTACCAGATTTGGCTAGGCGGTTGTCCCGCTCAAACGCGGCTGGCAAAACCAATTGAGGAAAAGCTGCACGTCAATGATTTTGAAGCTTTTCTAGAGCCAATTTTTGTTTATTTTAAGCAAAAACGGCAACTAAGTGAGAGTTTTGGCGATTTTTGCGATCGCATCGGGTTAGAATCTATCCGTCAATTTGTAACCAATTACCAATCTGCTGACTCGATGACAACTGAGATTAATGAATTAGAAGTTACGTCTAGTAACGATGACGGAAATGAGACAGCCACTCCTGGCAAAGTCCGCCGCCGAATTAGCGTCCGCGATGAAATCTACAACGAGCTCAAAGAAGAAGCCGCCCGTCAAGGCAAGCCAATCACACAACTAGCGACAGAAGCAATTTCCACTTATTTGAACAAGATTAAGGAGGAAGCATAAACCGATTTTCAATCGCATAAAATAGACCCTGCGTCAAAATCATGTAAAGGCAAAGCATTTGCAGAAAAAACTAGATTTTTAACATAAATCTTCTTGTAAATGCTTTGCCTTTACTGTTATTGGTTATCGGTTATTTGTTACTTGTTATTGGTTATTTGTTATTGGCGACACCCTGCCCTTCGACTACGCTCAGGGTACAGCTACGCGGTTCCTGAGCGTAGTCGAAGGGTCGAAGGGTTATTGGTTATTTTCAATGCCCAATGCCCAATGCCCAATGCCCATTTCCCATTCCCCATTCCCCATTCCCAATGCCCCAATTACAAAGATTAGCAATTAATGCCGATCGAATTTGCGACAAATCAATCAACCTAACCCCCGAACAACAGCATTATCTACATCGCGTGTTGCGACTAAATCAGGGCGATAAATTTATTGCAATGGACGGCCGAGGACATTGGTGGTTAGCAGTCCTAGAAGCCCAGGAAACAGGGTTAATTGCCTCAATAACAGAAGAAATTGCGGTTAACAGGGAGCTTGCCGTCGAGGTGACTTTGATGGCGGCGTTGCCCAAGGGAAACGGGTTTGATGAGGTTGTCAGACAGGCGACGGAGTTGGGTGTGTCAAGTATTGTGCCGGTGACGAGCGATCGCACTTTGTTGAAACCGAGTGGTCAAAAGGTCGATCGCTGGAAGCGGATTGCTGCGGAGGCGGCGGAACAATCGGAACGTCAATTTGTGCCGACTATTTTAGAGCCGATTTCGTTTGATTTGGCGGTTAAAGATTGCGGTCAAAAAAAGCGATATATTTGTGTAGCGCGCGGAGAAAATCGGCATTTGTGGGATTGTTTGATTGGTTTAGAACTCCCCCAGGGGGCAGTGCCCCCGTGCCCGCCCCCTGGGGGAGAATTATCGATTGTCATAGCTATCGGGCCGGAGGGTGGATGGACGGATGGTGAGGTGAAAAGGGCGATCGAATTTGGTTTTGAACCTGTTTCTTTGGGTAGTAGAATTCTCAGGGCGGTGACTGCGCCGATTGTGGCTCTATCCTTAGTTGGCGCGGCTTTTGAGAAGTGCTGATATTATGGGACTTACGAGTGGTTAGAAACCCGGTTTTTTACGAGAAGACGCGTTACAGCCCAAATAAACCGCAAAAACCCGGTTTCTTGAGTGGTGATGAATAAGTCTCGATCGCAAAATTACCAAAAATTTATAAAATAGGTTGATAAACAATGAAAATAGAATTAAGAAAAAGCCGATCGCACTTTTGGTCGATCGCACTTTTAGCAATAGTCGGTACAACATCAGTTTTCGCACAATCTGGGCGCTCTGTCATGGCTCAACAGATTAATTGCGATCGGCCTCAAGGAGATGTACAAGTCAGAGCCTGTATTCGGTTTAGATATGAAGCAGCAGACAAGCGGCTGAATGAAGTTTACAAACAACTGATTGCTAAGTTAAGCAAGGAAGAGAAAGCGCTACTTTCGGAAGCACAATTAGGGTGGATTAAACAGCGAGATAACACTTGCGAATTTGAAGTGTATAGAAATCGCGGCGGTAGTGGCTTTCAAGGTTTTTTGAATGAGTGTTTGGAGCGAGCTACTAAACAGCGTACAGCCGAATTAGAAAAATATTTACAGAGATAAGGATATAAAGGAGAGGAAATATCATGAAAATGCGATCACCCATAATCATCACCATCATCACAGCAATCCTAGCGGCCGCCAGCATCCCAGCAGTTTTCGCCCAGCGACAGCCATCAGCAAACGAAATTTACATCGATAAAGATTGCCGCCGAAACCAGCAACTACAATTTGACAAATTCACTGTATTTAATCAAAATGAGTTTACAGCTAACGGTCAAAAATACTGGTTTTATGCAGGACGCTATCAAGATGGGGGAGTTCTTTTCTGTATTTCAAAACCAAATTTTAGCCAGCCAAAAGTTTTAAATGCAGAAAAAATACAAAGACAATTTATCGATAAAATAGTCCGAGATCCCAAGAACCAAACTGCCTTTATCATCGCAGTCAGAGAAGGAAACGGCCCTGGTGCAAAAACGACAAATTATCTCTTAGATTTAAGTAATCCCGATCGCCCAAAAGTCACCTCTCTTTCCATAAATATTAATTCTAATCAAAAGTTGTTAACCAGTGGCGGAATCAACCAAACATCAGCCAATATAGAAACAACGTCATTCCCCTAACCGCCATGACAGACATTAACCAAATAGTCGCAGCCCTTGATGCCCAAAACTATAAACAAGCAGTCCAACTCATCAAACAACTGCAAACAGAATCACCCGAAAATCCTTGGGTGCAATACTACATCGGCCGCTACTACGAGCTCACCAATAATCCAGAAAAAGCCGAAACATCCTACAAACAAATACTCCGCGACATCACCAACCCTAAAATAGTCTCCCAAGCCCGCCAAGGGATTCAACGCATCGAAACCGCAGAACAAGACAGACGCAAACAAGCTATAGAAACAGCCAAAAACGACCCTAGCAACCTCGAACCCGGACTGCTGATCCTCGAACCCGTGAGTCCCGAAAACAAACCCGCAGCCGTACAAAATATCAGCAGAATCTTCAAAATCGACGCCTATACAACCCGGATGCAAATTCAAAGCCGCGGCTGGAGACTCTACAAAACTGGCCCCATCGCCGAACTCAAAATCTACGGCGAAGAACTTCTCAACGCCGGAATTCCCGTATTCTGGGGAACTCTAGCCGATATTCAAAAAATCCAAATCTTTCGAGTGCAACATTTCCAGTCTCTCTCTTCCCCAGCCGTCACTTGCAAAGATAACCTAAATAGACTCGGTTCTATCGAATTTAATTGGTCGGAAGTTAGCCAGAGAGTAGAAGGTTTGTTGCCTATGTTTATGGAAGTTATGGACTACTCGCCTAACCGAAGAACAGAGCAATTTCGCCACAGAGAAATTACCCAAGATTACGCTCAAATCTGCGATTTACATATTCCCAGCAGAAACAGTATTCTGCGAATTTGCGACCAAAGTTACGAATTCAAACAAGGCGTTGACTTCACCACATCTTCAGCAGATATCCCTGCTTCAGGCAATTCAAAAAAAACAAAATCTCGTTCCCAAAACTCCCAACAAATCCCTCAAAGTACGACCAGAATTAACTGGAATCATTTACTTGAAATACTTGACCAACAGCTTGACGTTACAGTTTGGTCTGAGTTTACTCTGTTTGCCGACACTGTTCTCGATTACACTAATATGTTAAGCAAAATCGAATCTCACGTCGAAGTCGATCGCAAATCCGAAAGCCCTTGGGACGCAGCTTTTCAGCTATACAGCGGATTAGCCTTTCTGAAGAACCGAGGAAACAGGCAATAGAATAAAAAGTTAAAAATTAACAATCACAAATCACGAGTTTTTAATTTTTAATGTCAGAATTGGCAATTTTCTAATCCCCAATTTCCTATTACCTATTGCCAATTACCTATTCTCAATTTCTTACTTGGTTTTCACTTGACGAGCCATATCCCGGAAATTGTTCATGCTAGGGCCGGGAGTGCGACGAGTTCCAGTTGGTATAGGCATCAAATTATCAGGAGCAAAAGTCCGATTCGGTTCAGATTGAGTCGGCACTTTGCCGTTAGTTTCTGCCGCTACTCCTACCTTTGTAGGTTCCGCAGCATTAGCAGGAATAGCAACTGATTCCTTTTCTTTCTTGGACTTTTTCTCTACCTTCGCCTTTTTAGCCGGTTCAGACTTCTGGGACTTAACAGGCTCAACTTTTGCTGGTGTCGCTACAACCTGTTCAGCCTTCGCAGGCATAACCATAACCGACTCCTTCGCCGGAGATTCGCCCAAATCTAGGAAATATTCCGACTTTTGAAAGCCCAACAGTCTGCCGAGAAAGCCGAAAATACCGCCGAAGAAATTTTTGATAAAACCAAACATTAGACTTACTCCTTTTGTTTTTTAGAGAAATTTGTACAAGTTTGTCAACAAGGTTAGACTACGAGCTAAGGCAACTTTTGTCTACATTTCTTCATTAAAATTTACATCTAGCAGTGCCTAAGCTACCTTATTAAAGCAAATTTTAAGTATAAATACTTGCAATGCTTTGCACTTATTTACAAAGTATCTCAGAATTTGTTAGCGATTTCCACTAATTGTCGATCGTACATCGATCCGATTCGCCATCTGTCCACTAGGGGTCAAGCTCATGGGGGGACTGGTTTATGCTGTAATCGGCAAGCAATTGTTAAGCAAAATGAACACTAAGCTCGATCGCAATCCAGTCATACTAATACATGGTATCTGGGACACAAAAATTATTTTCAGCAAAATGTCCTCGCGCCTCACCGAACTTGGATGGTGTGTACACAGCCTCAACCTCACGCCCAACGACGGTAGCCTCGGTCTCGCATCACTGGCGCAGCAACTCGCAGATTATATCTCGCAAACCTTTCATCCAGAACAGTCGATCGACATAGTAGGCTACAGCATGGGCGGACTCGTCAGCCGCTACTATGTCCAACGCCTCGGAGGGATTAACCGGGTACAGCGTTTTATCACCATATCTTCCCCTCACAGAGGCACACTCACCGCCTATTCTCTACCCTTACCAGGATACCTGGATATGCGCCCCGATAGCGGCTTGCTGCGCGATTTGAATCAAGATGTGACCATGCTCAAACGAATAAACTTTACATCAATGTGGACGCCATTTGACATAATGATTTTACCCTCGAATAGCTCCCAACTCCCAGTAGGAAAAGAAGTTAAACTCAACGTTTTGTTACACCGCCAAATGGTAACAGAGACTCAAAGTATTAACGCATTAGTGACAGAACTAAAAGCACCTATTAAAAATAAAATTCCCATTTAAAAATGAATAGCACTTCCAGCCGCAACCCAGTCTTGCTAATTCACGGCATCTTCAGAAGATCGGTAGTTTTCAATAAAATGTCTAACCATCTCACCCAATTGGGATGGTCAATATATAGCCTTAACCTCGCACCAAATTGGGGCAACGCCAGCCTGGAAGAATTAGCCCAACAAATGGCAGATTATATAGATAGAAACTTCGACCCAAAACAGCCTTTAGATATAGTAGGATTGAGTATGGGCGGTTTAGTAACTCGCTACTACCTGCAAAGGCTGGGCGGAATTAATCGAGTGCAACGATTTATTTCGATATCTTCTCCTCATAGCGGTACTTGGACGGCTTACTCTCTGCGCGGAAAAGGCTGCATTCAAATGCGTCCTGGCAGCGCTTTTCTGGAAGATTTGAATCGAGATGCGAGTGTCTTAAAAAACCTTAACTTTACTTCTATTTGGACGCCTTGGGATTTCATCATTGTGCCTGCTTCTAGTTCCCAGATATCTGTAGCAAAAGAAGTAAAGTTATCAGTGTTTGCCCATGCTATGATGGCGAGAGATTCTCGTAGTTTAAAAGCTGTTGCTGAAGCACTATCGGAACCTTTAAACACTTTAAATCAGTTGTAGGGTGCGTCAGTAGAGAGATTATAGATGAGAGAAATAATCTCCCTAGCTGACGCACCCTACGAAGCTGGAATGGACACGATCTAAAAGTTGTAGGGTGCGTCAGTAGAGAGATTATAGATGAGAGAAATAATCTCCCTAGCTGACGCACCCTACGAAGCTTACCTGCGTTAAATTCGTTAAATTCGTTACACAGTCTGTTGCCGAACTTTATTATGCTATAATCTTGATTTCAAGCTATAAAATCAACACTTATGATCGTCCTGCCCAAACTGGAAAAGCTGCGCGATACTCTACCTATAGAAGGAGCAGTCCGCATTGAATTGGTAGAAGGAATACCCATTTTTCGAGCCTCAACTGCTGTCAAAAATCGCATAGAAGAACTGTTGGAAAAACAGCAAAATTTGCCACTCAATCCCGAAGAAGACCAAGAACTAAATCTTTACGAAGAAATCGACGATTACCTCAGTTTTGTCAATAGGACTGTCCGCAATCTTTTCTTGGGTGAGATTAAGCCTACAACATAGAAATGTCCGCCCGCCGTCAAATTCCTGAGAATATCCAACATCAAGTTCGTCAGAGAGCAAACTGTCTGTGCGAATATTGTCATGCTTCGGAACAATGGCAGTATGTAGAGTTTACTATCGAACACATCATTCCTCTCACGAAAAGAGGGACTAATGATATTGACAATTTGGCACTAGCTTGCTTTCACTGCAACCGTCAAAAATCAAATAAAACTACAGCAATAGATACTCATTCTGGTGTAGAAGTATCATTGTTTAATCCCAGACAAGATAGCTGGAACGAAAATTTTATGTAGTCTGTGGATGGATTGTCAATAGTTGGCTTGACTGCAATTGGACGAGCTACAGTTACAGTATTAGTCTTAAATCGAGAAAGAGTTATTAATATTCGTGCTGCTGACAAAGCTATAGGGAGACATCCACCAGCAGGTGATTTGATTCAGTCTAAAAGTTAATATGCTGCAAATGGTGATTATTTCGCGCAGCAATCAAACAGCATCGCCCACTTCAGCATATTCACTCAACCCAAAAATTGCCTCTGCTTCACAGTAATACTTGAATTCCAGTATATTATGAGAGGGATCTTCTAAGAAGAAAGTGCGGTGTTCTGTAGGCAAACCAACAAATCGCCTTCTGGCTTCTTGATAGAAGTTCAAGTTATTTTGTTGTGCCTTTTCTAACAACTTTTCCCAGTCAGCCTCGGAAGTAAAAATTAATCCAAAATGCCGGGGATAGATGCCTCGCTGAGGTGTCAAAGGTTCGTGGCTGAGGTGGGCTACTATTTGATGGCCACAGATACCCATAATTACAGAATTTGGGGATTCGCGACCCAATTCGCAGCCTAGCCCGTTGACGTAGAAGGCTTTTGTCTGGTCAATATTGCTGACGGGAAAGGCAAGATGAAATAAGATTTTGTTCATGGAGATACTGATGCAGAATTCTGAATTGTTTTTTAATTATTTGTCTTGGTCTAATCCTTGGTTGGTGGCGATCGCCCTGAATACAATTTTACTGGCGATCGCCATTATTGCCCCCAAAAAATTGCTGACGGACGCTGGACAATTTCACGGTTGGCTGCTGGGTGTCATCATCTGGGGCTGTTTGGGATGGCAAGGCTATGCTGTGGTGATGTTCTACTTTCTCGTCGGATCGGGAGTTACGCGCATCGGTAAAGCCCAAAAAGAGGCAGAAGGAATAGCTGAAAAGCGATCGGGCGCACGAGGCCCGGAAAATGTCTGGGGTTCTGCTTTAACCGCTACTCTTTGTGCTGTGGGAGTTTTGGCATTCTCTATTTTAGGAAAAACAGGCGATATTTTAGGAGAGACAGGCAAGATGCCTGTCCCACAATCTGTTATTTCCCTGTTATTGCTGGGCTATGCGGCCAGTTTTTGCACAAAACTTTCGGATACCTGCGCTAGCGAAATTGGCAAAGCTTACGGTAAACGGACGTTTTTGATTACTACCTTGCAGCCGGTACCTAGGGGTACGGAAGGGGCGGTAAGTTTGGAAGGAACGATCGCGGGTATTGTCGGCTCTATTCTGATGGCGCTTGTAAGTTCGGCAGTTGGTTTAATAGACTTGACAGGAATTGTTTTTTGTGTTATTGCAGCTTTTATTGCCACGAATATCGAGAGCGTGATTGGCGCGACGGTGCAATCCAAGTTTGAGTGGCTCACGAACGAGGTAGTGAATTTTTTTAATACACTCATCGGAGCGATCGCGGCGATCGTCTTAGCCTCAGCCTGGACAACTTTTTTCGCTTAGTCAAAAATCAACAGTCATATCAATTCCGGTAGTATCGGAATTACTATTAATCAGAATCAGGACACGGCAGTGCCGTGTCCCTACAATTAATCAGGGTAGGGACACGGCACTGCCGTGTCCTCCTTTTGGAGCATTCCGATGAAGAGTGGATTTAACATCATTAGTCTCAAGCGGTCAATTCATGACCAATGACTAATGACTAATCATACTAAGCGTCATCTTGTGGCCCAAAAACCATTTGTACAATCATCGTTGGTTCACCCCGCTTGTGATAGCGATCGGCCCAATTGCGAATAATTTCATCTAATTCCTCAACAGCTTGGTCGAGTCGTTCCGGCGGGATATCCAAAGTTTCCATAACTCGCATCACTTTCGGTTGTTTTTCAGCCCAATCCTTCATTAGCCGGAAATACCTAGCCGTATCTTCCACCATAGTAAATGTCCGCTCTTCCTCTTCGGCCGGAGAGTAAGTAGCGCGGCTGAGGGCATAAAAAGGCATTCCCCAAGGAGAATCAATACGAGTTACTGTTCCTGAATAAATCAATCGGCGCTTGATATGTTCTGCTAGAGCTTCACTCAAAGGCATTCGCCTTTCTGGATGCATATCTTCTTGCGATCGCCTGTGCAGAGACTCAATCAACTCCATAAACTGAAAAGAATTGATCAGTTGAGCGTCAGGCGGGTTAGGAGGAACCTTACCTTCGAGATATTTTTTTTCATCCGCAGTCAAGCTGTTCCCGGGAATGCGAGGGCGTCCCGGAATCCAAGGATATTGTTCTAGCCAAACATAAGGAAATTGAATCAAATATTTAGGTTCTTGGGAACCTAGCATTTTTAGCAATTTTCCTGTAGTCAGGGCTTCCCGAACTTCCTCAACAATCACCTTCACCCGTTTAGGCTCAATGTGATGCAAGTGCCCGGTCATCCGCAGGTTGTTGTCCTGCTCCAGGTAAGTCATATAAATGGCACACTTAGCCGCTGTTGCGGCCGCGTCTAGAAACGCCCCGTGCCTGTGTCCACTGGTTCTCATAGCGCTAAACGCCAGATATAGCATGATCTGATCCATCGCACTAGGGCTAAGGCTTTTGACCAGATCCAAAGAGTCATTTTTCATCACAATCCCCGAAATAGCCAAACTAGGAAGCATCTTGCGATCCTTCATTGAATTATTGCAAAATTGCATAGTCAAGCATAGCCGACTGTCCCCAGAAAGCCAGCTAGCCTAATATTCAGGCGAGTTGATTTCCCTGATGTCACTGGGGCATTAACTTCAAGGCGATCGACACCGAATAAGTGGTTCTTATTGGCGAATTTAAGTCGAGTGCTGCACCCTCTGCACTCAGCGTTTACTTATATATAAGTGAGTTATCGCACGTCAATTATAGTGCAGCCTTTAAAAATCTCACCCCACCTGCGGGGGGAGGAACGTAAATAAATGTTGCGACCGGAGGAATTTGAGGCGACTTGGAGCCGATCGGCTTTGGACAAAGCGAAAAGTATCTGTTATGCTCGATCGGTGCAGTAGAAGCATTTTAAATACAAAACCACCAAATACTAGAGTCTATATCTAGGTAGATGGCGGTTCTGGGTTTATATGCTAACATTTATCACAAACAAAATAATCTTCTAAGGACTGCCAATAAAAGTGCAGTTACGGTTCAACATGAAAAACTAGAATGCCAGAAATTCAGTTTGATCGATCGAATCAACGATCCAAGCTAAGTCATTTCAGGTACTCGCTTACATCCAGTACGATTAGAAATTTTGTAGCGAATCAGTGTAAACATTAGACTGGGTAAAAGTTCTGCGTCCGCTGCCCCTCTCAGGAGCGTGATCGCCCTTTTGTTGAGTTTGCGCTGATAACATATATTGGGCGGTGGCAGTTTCGAGCATGGGGACGGGAGATTCAAAAGCTTGAGCGGCGGTGGCACTCAAGGTAAGGGCCAACAGGCTCAGTAAAGCAATTGTTGTGTAGGTTTGCATGGGTAGTATCCGTGTCAGTATCTATTACCTGATTACAGACTTGCCCCGATCTATCAGGATAGATTCCTGTGCAATTTTCGGATCTTTGCAAAAAACCTCAATCCTTCAATTTTACCGATCCCGCCAGCAGCCAAGCACCTGCAAAATTTAGCCGCCCCCATACTGTCAAAAGCTTTTCGGTTTCACAACTCTCTAAAAATCTGTCGGTTTCCGAGTCCAAAGTCACGAGTTGCCAAGTTTGACCAGCTACGGATGCGGGACTTGTCAGCGTTAGTGTCCAATCTTGTGCGCCGAGGCGACGGAAAATGCCCGAAAATGTGTTATGGGTATTTGTGGTTTTACTGCTGGGACTTAGGCAGAAGCTGGGTTCAAATACAGAATTTTCATTGAGAAACCGGATTTCTGGATCGGTTTTGCTTGAGTTGTGACTGAAGCGCTTTTCTACTGACTCCTGACATTCGCCACTGGCGGGATATGCTTGAGGTCGATCGAGATAATAGCGTTGTAGATCGATCCAGTCCGATCGATCCAGTGTCAAATTAAACAAAGGAATAACTGCCGCCCTCGCCTCGGAATCTTGCAGCAAAGCTTCCTGCAAAACTCTCACAGGCAAATCCCGGGGCTGACATCCAGATTCCACGCACAAAGCCGCCGCCATTCCCGCCGCCTGTCCGATATTCATCACCACAGGCTGCAAGCGAGTTGCACCGTTGGCGATGTGAGAAACGGAAATATTTTTTTCACAGGCTAGCAAACCGTCTACAGTTGCGGGAATTAGCGCACTGTAGGGAATTGTAAACGGAGTCCCCGTCCAACGGCCTCCCCAGCGGATGGATTTGGGCTGCAAGGGAATATCGCCGGTGTTGTAGTGGTGATCGTTGGCATAGTTGCCGATCGCAATTGTGTCACAAATTCCCGCAGAATCGATCGGCAATTTTGCAACTTTTCCGCCGACAACAGGCAAAATATCTTGTTCTCTGACTGTGCTTATCCCTCGCAAGCGGCGGCTTTCTCGGTAGTAAGGATGCAAAGCAACCCCCCCCTCGCCCCCCCCAAGGGGGGAAGTCTGAAGGGAAAAATTTTGTTGATTTTCGGTTTTTGAAATCGGGAAAATGTTCTGTGCTAAGCCGTAGCGGCGGCCGAGTTCGGTTTGAATGAAGCGGGCGAAACTTTGAGTGTGCCACAGACTTTCTTGGAGGAATTCTTGTCGGGATGCTGGAGATCCAATTAGTCGATCGACTCCTTCCCCATAATCATTACCACGAATCGGCCAATTAATCATCAACAACCCGCCCGGAAGTCGGCCGTAATTGAGAAATTGTTCGGGAGTGTAACCTTTCCAAGCATCGGTAAATCGATCGGGATTATCGACAGGTGGCGCGGGAATCTCTGGCGCAACCGCACCCTCACCAAAATCCTGCATCAGGGCCACCCAAGTCGGAGATTGCACCGAATACCTTTGTGTCAAAGCATTAGAAGCAGTTGGTGCGCTGGGTTCTCCCCACTCAGCTTGAAATTCCCAACCCCAGCGGTGGGGCACCTCCGCCAAAGCCAGCAAATCTCCCAATTCCGTTGCATCCAAAGTGATTTTCGCCGAAACCGTAAAATCGGTAAACCGCACGCCAGAAATGCGATCGCCTTCCCATAGCACATCTTGAGGTATTTGTCCACAAATCCACTGCAAATTCGGCAAACACTTAACCCAATCCGCAAAAACTTGTGCACCGATGCGGGGATCGTAAGTAAAAAAACTGACCCAGCCCCAATCCAAACCTCCCGGCTGTCGCCGCTGAAGTTCCCGGAGAAACTGGCCCCACAAACCTGTCTGAAAAGCTGCTAATTCATTGCCATCGGGAGCCGAAACGCCTGCTGACGAGAGCATTCCTCCCAACCAGGGGAATTCGCTGACTAAAATAGTTTTGGCACCTCGCCGGGCGGATTGCACAGCAGCAGCCGTGCCGCCGGTGCCGCCACCGACTACCAAAACATCTGCTGTTAAAACGGAAGAAACGGGCAGTACCATTGCAGATTTAAGATGCTTAGAATTTACACACAGGTGGTCAGAAACCGGGTTTTTTGCCCAGAAGACGCGTTACAGTCCATAAAACTCAAAAAACCCCGGTTTCTTTGGTTTTTGTGTCCAAGACTATTGTTGTAAAATCGCATCTCAAATCAAAAAAAATCAGAAAATGGGAACCGAAAGATTAAAATAATGAGTCATACAATTTCCCAATACTAAGCAAGCAATTGAAAATGGAAAAAGGTTTTATCTTGTGGTTTACCGGGCTGAGTGGTTCCGGCAAGACAACTATCAGCAAAGCTCTCGAACCAGAGTTGAGGGCGAGAGGTTGCAAAGTGGAAATATTGGATGGAGATGTCATTCGCACCAATTTATCAAAAGGTTTGGGATTTAGCAAAGAAGACCGAGATACTAATATTTTGCGGATTGGATTTGTGGCGAACCTGCTAAGTCGCAATGGAGTTGTGGCGATAACGGCAGCTATTAGCCCCTACCGAGCAATTCGCGATGAAGTCAGAGCAATAGAGCCAAATTTTGTCGAAATATACGTCAAAGCAAGCTTAGAAGTTTGCGAATCTCGCGATGTCAAAGGGCTGTACGCTAAGGCAAGAGCGGGAGAAATTAAGGGCTTTACGGGAATTGACGATCCTTATGAAGAGCCGCTCAATCCTGAGATTATTTGTGACACAGACCGCGAAAGTGTGGCAGACAGTGTTAAAACAGTTCTGAGCAAGTTAGAAGAGTTGGGTTACATTTGATGGTGGCGGGGTAGGAAGCGGATAGGGGGAAAGGCGATGGTGGTAAAAAACTATTCAAAACTTAATACTATCAAAAGTTTAATTGTCGGAAGTTTAACATTGTCAGTGCTGGCGGCTGTGGGTTCATCTCCTGTGGCGGCCCAATTTCTGCCCCCTCCTCCCCCTGCTTCGGGTGATCCGGCTCCTGTACGGGTACCCTCCGCGCCGGGATTTCGGGGATTTCCGGCAAGTGTACCTTCGAGTGTACGATCGGAAGTTTACACTTTAGGCGCGGGCGATCGTATTCAAATGGACATCTTCAACGTCCCGGAATATAGCGGCCCCAACGGTCAACACCAAATACAGGCAGACGGTTCCCTGAGTTTGCCATTAATTGGCAGCCTTTCCGTCGCCGGAATGACCCTAGAACAGGCTTCTAATGCTGTTAAAGAACGATATGGCAAATACCTCAAACGTCCTTGGATTACCCTAAAACTGCTAGCGCCTCGTCCTTTACAAATTGCGATCGCAGGCGAAATCAATCGCCCCGGAGCCTATACAATATCCTCAGCAGCGGGCCCTGGAGGCACAACAGAGCAAATAGGAACTCAAATGCCAACGATATCGCGGGCGCTGAGGATGGCGGGGGGAATTACGCAGTCAGCGGATGTACGACAAATCAAAATCCGTCGCCCCCAACGCAATGCCCCGGAACAAATTATTACCATCGATTTATGGGAATTATTGCAAGCTGGTGACTTGCGGGCAGATGTTACTTTGCGCGACGGCGATACCATATTTATTCCCACTGTAACTAGCCTGAATCGCCAAGAAGCACCAACTTTAGCAGTGGCTAATATTACCGGACAAAGCACTCAACCAATTAATATTGCAGTGGTGGGTGAAGTAAGTCGCCCTGGTACTTATACATTGGCGAAAGAGGCTCAAAGTCGGGTACAAGACAATAATGAAATGGGTGCAGATTCTGGTTTGTTTGCGGCTAGGGAAACTCCCGGATCAGGGGAAACTGTTTTGCAGCAAACTGTAACGAGAGCAATTAAAATGGCGGGCGGCATTACGCCCGTAGCTGATATCAGACAAATACAAGTTCGTCGCCTGACTCGCGCGGGTACGGAACAAATTATTAATGTAAATTTGTGGCAACTTTTGGAAGGAGGAGATGTATCTCAAGATTTAGCGCTGCAACAGGGAGATACGGTAATCGTTCCTAAAGCCGAAAATCTTGATGAAGCCGAAGGCGAACAAGTTGCTAATTCTAATTTTTCACCGGATACGATTAAGGTAAACATTGTCGGAGAAGTCGTGAAACCCGGAGGGATTGCGGTCTTGCCTAATACTACTCTCAATCAAGCGCTGATAGCAGCGGGAGGTTTTAACAAAGCCCGGGCCCAAATGGATTCGGTGGATTTAATTCGCCTGAATCCTAATGGTACTGTTTCGCAGCTAAGTGTTAAGGTGAATTTTTCCGCAACTGCCAATGAGGAAACTAATCCCAAACTGCGAAATAATGATGTAATCATGGTAAGGCGATCGGGTCGTGCTACGTTTTCGGATAATGTAGGCGGGACTCTCGCCCCTTTCAGCCCACTGTTAGGAATATTTCGGTTGTTCAGTATTTTTCGGTGATTTGAGTAGACTAGCGTTAAGGCATCATCAACCCAGTTTCTACAAATAATTTCGGTTTGGCAACGAGATATCTAGTTAAAAACCCAGTTGATGTAACTGCGCTAATTGTACAAACGTTTAAACAAATAAGTTGTAGAAATCAAATGAAACCAGGTAAAAAGTCTCAAATAGCACTGTTTAATAACAATAAAAAGAACACTGGATTGAAAAAGAAATCTTCCTTGCTTTATGAAGACGAACAATTTTTATACAGGAATCAAGCAGAGGAAGAGTTAAGTTTTTGGCAAGTTTGCCGCAGCAGGTCGTTCTTAGTTATCGGTGTAGCAGCGGCAGTGACAACCGGGGTGTTTGCCTGGACTCTGAATCAAAAAAGCGAGTATGAAGGGCGCTTTCAATTATTAGTAGAATCCGCAGTTACGCAAAATACTTTAGCGAAAGTCTACTCCGGCGAGCTGAAGCTGCAACCAGCGACTCCTGCAACGCCAGAAAGTCCCGGCTTTGACTACGAATCGCAAATTCAAGTTTTGCAAAGCCCGCAGGTTATGTCACCGATTATCAAACAGTTGCGCGCTAAATACCCGGAAATCAATTACGACTATCTTTTGAACCAAAAAGCAGATAATTTGTCGTTTTCTCAGGAAAACAGGCTGTCAATTAATCGCTTTAAAAACACCAAAATTATCGAAGTTAGATATCGGGATTATGACCCGAAAAAAATTCAGTTTGTTTTGGAACAAGTGGCGCTGGGTTACCGCAACTATAGCGTGCAAGATACCAGCACTCAAATTAGTCAGAGTCTGAATTTTGTGAAATCGCAAATTCCCAACCAGCAAAAGCGCCAACAAGTTCTGCAAACAGAAATTCAAAAGTTGCGTCAGCAGTACAATTTCATCGATCCACAAGTTCAAACCCAACAACTGGCGCAGCAAATCAGCCAACTTCAAGCACAAAGATTAGACGCGCAAACGCAGCTCAATCAGCAAAAATTTCTATATTCTAACCTGCAAAATCAGCTTGGATTAAATCAACAGCAAGCTCTGATGGCCTCGGCTCTGAGTCAAGCTCCCCGCTATCAAGCGATGCTGACTCAATTGCAGCAATTAGAAGGGCAAATTGCGATTAATTCAGCTACTTATACCGATCAAACTCCGCAAATGCAGTTGTTTCGAGAACAGCGCAAGAATCTGATTCCTTTGTTGAAGAAAGAAGCCCGGCAGGTTCTGGGAACTGATTTAGCTAAGGTGAATTCGCAAGTGCTGGCTTTTCAAGATCCGGTGCGGATTAAGTTGATCGAGCAGTTTATTGGTACTGCTAATTCTGTTCAAGTTTTGGGAGTGCGGAATCAAGTTTTGGAGCAAGCTGCAAAGCAGTTGAGTAAATATTCTCAAGGATTTCCGGTGATTTTACGACGTTATTCGGACTTGCAGCGCGAGTCGGATTTGACTAATACTACGCTGAGTAGTTTGCTGGCAAAACAGCAAGCTTTGCAGCTTGAAGCTGTGGGCAAAAAAGAGGTTGCTTGGGAAGTTATTGCTAAGCCGGAAATTCCGCGCTACAAAAATGGCGAGTTGATGGCTGTTGCTCCGATTATGCCTTTGAATTTGGCTTTGGGGGGATTGCTTGGTTTGGTATTTGGTACGCTGGTGGCACAGTTGGCGGAACGGTTTAATAATAAAACTGTGTTGCAGACTCCAGAGGATGTTAAACAGTGGATTCAATTGCCTTTGTTGGGGGTAATTCCTGCTAGTGATAAAATTTTGAGACTGCCACCTGCGGAGACAACTCTCATAGATGTGGAAAGTTCGCCGATGCCGACGGATGCTTTTCAAGAGGCTTTTCGATCGCTCAATGCTAATATTCGGCTGCTAAACGTTGATTCTCCGATCGCATCTTGTGTAATTACTTCTTGTCAAGTTGCTGACGGCAAGTCTACTGTGGCAGTAAATCTAGCACGAGCGGCGGCTGCAATGGGCCAGCAAGTGCTGTTGGTGGATGCGGATTTGCGACGCCCGCAGGTGCACGAAATGCTGGGTTTGCCGAACTGGCAAGGCTTGCACAATGCGATCGCGGATGATGTGGATGTGAAACAGTTGATTTTGCGATCGCCTCGTGATGAAAACCTATTTGTGTTAACATCGGGGCCTGTTCCTCTCGATCCCACGAAAGTGCTTTCTTCCCGCAAAATGCAGCATTTAATGGCAGCTTTGTCAGATAGTTTTGATTTAGTTATTTACGATACTGCGCCACTTTTGGGTTTAGCAGATGCGAATTTGTTAGCGGCTCATACTAATGGATTGATGCTGGTGGTGGGGCTGCATCAAACTGAGCGGGAGGCGCTGTTGTTGGCTTTTGAAGATTTGAAAATGGCCGGGATTCCGCTGCTGGGAATGGTGGCAAATAACGATAAAGGCAGCAGGTATTACTATCAGTCTTACGTGCAGAATTACATTCAGGAAAAATCTGTTTGATGTGGTGATTCGGCGATTTCCGAGAGACTGTTGGCGAATGTCTGAGGGTAAAACCCCTTTCTACATCGCCGTCCTGAATAGGCAGAAGGATTGTGTAATCACGCACCAGAATCATGGTTTTCTTGCCAGGATTATGGGATATTTGGTTTCACCCTTTTTTAATTCGCCAACAGTCTCTTGAAAATCGCTACTACACATACGAACTCCGCGCAACGCGAGACTAAGAGTAATTGAAAGTTATAGATTGTATAAAAAATGCCCGCGTAGGCGGGCTTTGTTTTTTGCTGATTGTTTCAAGCTGTCGATTTTGATTGGGGATTTCAATGGCTACCTTTGAACTTACGGCCCAATTTAGCTTTTTCTCGCTGGCGAGTACGGGTGCGAATTGTCGCATACTCTGCGGGAAAACCAACGACAGGAATCACCTGATCCTTCCGTTCCTCTTCCAGATTCTTGAGTTCGGTATAGTCAACCCAGTGAATGCAATTCACCGGACAAGTATCCATCGCCTCAACAATCAACTCTTCAGAATCCCCGTCTTGTCGAACTACGCGCGATCGACCGTAATCCGGTTCAATGTAGAAAGTATTGCGAGCAACGTGAGCACAATGCTTGCAGCCAATGCAGGTAATCTCGTCAACATAGACCCCTTTTTGGCGCAACACGCCGCCCAACTCCGGTTCTAAACCAGAGCGATCGGGCTCATCCCGTAAAAATCCCCCCAACTCCGGCTCTAAACCAGTGCGATCGACTGCTGTATCTATTCCGAGTCCAGAAAGCTCAGACATTTAGATCCTCACAATAGTAAATAAGTCTCGCGTTGTGCGGACTTTGATGAGACAAGATTGCCAAAAACTCGAAAAACGATTAAGCGCACCAGCGCTGAACCACCAAGTGGATCGAACCGTCTTGATTTTGCTTTTGCTCAGAAACTTGGAAACCCTGTTTGGTGCTCTCATTCACCACGGTATGGTAAGCGTAGCGCTGAGTCACCTTATTCAGAAAACGGTCTACAGACCAAGCTTGCTGCCAAAACTGCAAGTCAGCCACCAACTCATACTCAGTCCCATTCCAGCTAAAACCGAGGTCGTAGCCGTTTTCTTGCTGAATTACCACCTCAGCGGTACTGGTTAGGCCACGATAGCCGCGCACCTCTGTCGGGCCAGACTTCCAGTCGATTCCCAAGTCAGTTAAAGCAGCTTCCAAAGAATTCAAATTGCGGATCTGGGTCTTAATTTGGCTAAAGTGTGACATGGTGATTCCCAAAAAATTTAAGTGAACTCAACAAAAAAAGTTACCAATCGCTAAAAGCTACTTGGGTCGTCGCTTCGGCTGACTGATTGAGTGCTTGGGCGAAATATTCAGAAGTAGACTCTTGATGAAGCACCACGCCAAGCTGGGCTTCAATTGCAGCCGTTACCTCAGCGCAGGAAGCACCGACAATGCCGGTGACTGTTTCCTGTACGCGGCCGTCTGGATAAATCACAAACTCTAGTGTTTCCATAATCCGGGCTGACTGAATAGGAATAGTGAGACCAGACACCGACACCAGCAAACTGGGGACGATGCCTCCTGAAGTCGCTTCTTGAGAGTTGGCTGACTGGCAAACCGCCATATCAATTTTGACAAATTGATAGATTTTGAGTCAGAACTTAACAGAAGTTATTAAAAATAGAAGCAATACATCAGTGTTATGTAAATTTTCGCGTATATTCCTCGATCAGTCAAGTGATGCACGATCGGTAAATATTTGCAACGGCTATTGGAGAGCGATCGGCTGGGTGGCCGGAAAGATATCCACTGTTTGTCAATATTGTCAATGAATTTGATATTTTAGATTTGACAGGGGACAAGATGGTTGGGATAGGAGTTAGATATCTGGTTAAAATGATGAGCATATCTAAACAATTTTTAGCAGAGGCGTAGTTGCTATGACCGTTGCATCTCAAAAAATGAGCCTTGAAGAGTATCTGAACTTTGATGATGGTACAGATACTCGGTACGAACTGGACAATGGAGAACTAATTGTTACGCCCCCAGAAAGCGATCTAAATCGCCGAATTGGCTCATTTCTATTGAGTCTATTTTTTCAACTCGGTATTCCAACTTATCGATTGAGAATTGGGACTGAAATTGTTGTCCTTGGTTCGCGGGCGACGACTCGTTTTCCAGATGTGATGGTGCTATCGGAGGAATTGGCTACGGCTTTGGAGGGAAGTAGCCGATCGACTATTATGAGTGATATGCCGCCGCCATTGCTGGTAGTGGAAGTGGTGAGTCCCAATCAAGAAAATCGAGATTATCGCTACAAACGTTCTGAATACGCGGCGCGAAGGATTCCAGAGTATTGGATTGTTGACCCGATACAGCAGCGGGTGACGGTGTTGGAGTGGGTTGAGGGTTTGTATGAAGAGATTGTGTATACAGGCGAAAGTGCGATCGTATCCCCGGTATTGGGCGTGTTGGAATTGACGGCCGAACGGCTATTGCAAGGACGTTGAAGGCTCCCATAAGCTGATTAATTCGTTTACAAGGACGAGCAATTGAGATACAGGCTTATTGATTTCTGGTGCTTCAAATCCATGAATAAATCGGTTTCTGACGTTTAAAAGCAGCATTGCGCGATCGTACTCTTCGATTGAAAGTTCTCCTTGGGAATACATATGTTTGATTATAGATACAGTTGGAAATCTTTCAATTGGAATAATAGCCTCCTCCGCTTGTCTTCGCAAGAGTGCTTCAAATATTCCCCAAAGTGATAAAAACGCGCCTTCATTTTCTCCTAACGAGATTAGGCGTTCGCTCTGTGTTCTTCTAATAAAAATTTGTTTCCAAGATAATAGATTTACTTCATTGTCTTCGTCTTTCAGTAAAGCATCTTCAGTAATTAACAAGAAACGCCAGCCTGTATTTTCAGAGACTATTTCAGCAATTTCTTTCAACCTGTCTATGGATGTTTGTCTGGCAGAACGTTTGAATTCGATTATGTAACCTTCGGCTTCGTTCTTTTTTACAATCAAATTGGGACGATATGTCCCTAAGTCGAAAGGGATCTCTTCTGGTTCAGGGTCAACTAATACTGTATAGCCTTCTTGTCGGTATTTTTCGGCAATTTTAGACACTGATTTGTCGTGTATCAATTTAGTAGCGGTCATAGATAACTCTCTAATGCTTTTGCTGAATTTATTCTAACGTAAACGCACTCAATACCAGATATTATGCCACGGAGCAACAATAACGGACCTAAAGTAACGTCAAACGTGTCACTAAGCGAGCGACGATGCGACTCCACATCTGTGACAAGTGAATCATCCTCATAAATCAACCCAATTAGTGCATCTTGTATGGGCTTTCTGATATTGTCTGTGTCAACTGGATCCGTATCATAAATACACTAAAGTTAAATGAACGTTTCCTGAATAAGGAGTTCCTACCCAAGTTTTTGATGCTTCTGCACGCACAAATGCTTGCCAATTCTGTAGCTTGCTTCTCTACCTCGTTTGCAAAGATACAGGGCGTTTTGGAATCAGAAAGTCAAATTGCATTTACAACTCCGAAACTTGAATACGAAAAGCAGGGATTAAAGGCTAAATTTATACACGACTCTAACTTTTAAATTTTAACAAATCAACTTTTTTTTGTAGATCGCAATGATTTGCGATCGCCCCTGCGCGACATCCCCACCAACCACCAGCCGTGGGATAAATCCAAAATCTAAAATCTAAAATCTAAAATTCGATGACGGATGACTTCCTTAAAGACCCTTTAAGATATAGAGAACAAGATAAATTTAAAAGCGCAATGACATCAACCCTGCTCAAAACCTCCGCCCGATCGCCCCTGAACGCTCCAACAGTCCGCCATTTCCCCAACGGCCTCACAGTGATCGCCGAACACTTGCCGGTTGATGCGGTTAACCTCAGCGTGTGGCTCAATTTAGGCTCAGCCGTGGAACCAGACGAAATCAACGGTATGGCTCACTTTTTAGAACACATGATTTTTAAGGGGACTCCCAGCATTCCCAGCGGGGAATTTGAGCGGGCGATCGAACAACGCGGCGCTGTGACCAATGCAGCCACCAGCCAAGATTACACTAACTACTACATCACCACAGCCCCCAAAGATTTTGCCGAACTAGCTCCGCTGCAAGTCGATGTCTTGCTAAACGCCAGCATTCCCGACGATGCCTTTGATCGCGAACGGTTGGTAGTATTGGAAGAAATTAGACGATCGGAAGACAATCCCCGCCGTCGCACCTATCAGCGATCGGTGGAATTAGCCTTTGAAGTCCTCCCCTACAAGCGACCGGTACTCGGGCCGACTGCCGTAATCGAACAGTTGAAAGCCCAACAAATGCGGGATTTCCATAGCAGCAGATATCAGCCAGGGGCGATGACAGCCGTAGCTGTAGGCAATTTGCCGGTCGATCGACTAATTGAAATTGTGGCAGACAGTTTTGCAGCAAAAAGCACAGCACAAAACGGCAAAATAAATGTGCCTGCTGTCGGCAACTTTCACCCGCAATTTCAAAGCCCAACCTACGGCAAAGAATCGCCATTTACCGAAACAGTCCGCCGCGAATTTGTAGACTCTGCTCTCCAGCAAGCCCGACTAATTATGATGTGGCGAGTCCCCGGTTTCGTGGAAATGTCCGAAACCTATGCCCTCGACGTTTTGGCGACAATCTTGGGCCACGGGCGCACAACTCGCTTGGTTCAGGATTTGCGCGAAGATCGAGGCTTAGTTTCGTCAATTTCGGTCAGCAACATGACTCAGCGACTCGGTGGCGTATTCTCGATTTCTGCTCAACTAGCGACAGAAAACTTGCCAGCGGTGGAATCAGCGATCGTCGGACACATCCGCACTCTCCAAACCGAATTGGTGACAGATGCCGAAATTTCCCGCATCCGCACCCAAGTAGCAAATCGGTTTGTGTTCGCTAACGAAACTCCGAGCGATCGAGCAAGTTTGTACGGTTACTATCAATCGATGGTAGGAGATATCGCTCCCGCACTCAACTATGCGGCTTGCATCCAAGCTTTGACAGCGGAGGATCTCCGGGAAGCCGCAGTCAAATATCTGTCTCCCGATGCGATCGGTGTTGTGGTAATTCGCCCAACTGCTGAGTAAACCCAAGTCGGACTCGTTTGCTGAAATCTCGATCGACCTTACCTTTAAAGTTTTGTATCGAATCATCAATACAAAACCTTTCAGGTACGGTCGATCGGCAAAATTAACGTAGTTTGATCAGAAAACTGGGTTGAAAACCCCGTTCTTGTAGGGCGGCTTTAATTGTAAAACTTTGTTGCAATATCAGCTATCTTGTGCCAATTAGGGCAGTATAAGGCAGGAGGTAAAGCAATGCTAGTTTTTGAATTCAAAGCTTACGGAAAATCAAGCCAATTCACAGCAGTAGACGAAGCAATTCGTACAGCCAAATTTGTCAGAAATAGCTGTTTACGCTATTGGATGGACAACAAAAAAGTGGACAAGTACGATTTGAACAAATACTGCGCCGTATTGGCTGGTGACTTTCCGTTTGCTGACGAACTCAACTCTCAAGCTAGACAAGCCAGTGCGGAACGAGCCTGGTCTGCTATCTCCCGATTCCACGAAAACTGCAAAAAGGGAACTCCTGGCAAAAAAGGATATCCAAAATTTCAGAAGAATTGTCACTCTGTTGAGTATAAATCAACTGGATGGAAATTGGCGAACGATCCTGCTTCGCAGGGCTTCGCTAACGTAAATCAATCAAATTTACCGATAAGAAAGGAATTGGAAAATTAAAGCTAAAAGGAACACGCGACTTACACTTTTACCAAATTAGCCAAATAAAAAGGGTTAGACTGGTAAGACGGGCTTCGGGTGTATACGTTCAATTTTGCATTGATGTTGACAGAAAAGAAAAGACAGAACCTTCTGGGAACACCATTGGTTTAGACGTTGGATTGAAAGAATATTACACCGATTCAAACGGGGTAATGGTTGAAAATCCCAAGTTCCTCCTCCGGAGTGAAAAAGTTCTGAAGCGATGTCAACGTCGAATATCAAGAAAAGTAAAAGGTTCAAAAAATAGAGGCAAGGCTAGACAGATTTTAGGAAAACGCCATCTCAAAATAAATAGGCAACGTAAAGATCATGCAATCAAACTTGCAAGGTGCGTAGTTCAGTCTAACGACTTGATCGCCTACGAAGACTTGAGGATTAAAAATATGGTGAAAAATCACTGTCTGGCTAAGTCTATTAATGACGCATCTTGGTATCAGTTCCGTATCTGGATTGAATATTTTGGAAAGGTATTTGAGAAAGTAACTGTTGCGGTAAATCCGCAATATACTAGCCAAGAATGCTCTAGTTGTGGTGTAATTGTGAAGAAAACGCTATCCACAAGAACTCACGTTTGTCAGTGTGGTTGTGTAATGGATAGAGATTTCAATGCAGCTAGAAATATCCTGAGTCGAGGATTGGGTACGGTAGGACATACCGGAACCCTTGCATTAAATGCAAGCAACGCTTTGGGAGAATCGACCTCTACTCTAACTGGAGAAATCCTGTTTGAGCAAGTTGGCTCGTAGATCAAAGAATCCCCGCGCGTTCGCGTCGGGGAGTGTCAAGAGACGATAAACTAATTATTGACGATCGAGCAATTTAGTCTAGAGAAACCGGATTTATTGGCGATCGTAAATCTAAAATCGATTGACATGGGTAGGCACATATGAGATTACAAAACTTTCTAAAGTCAAAAATTAGATACGATTCTAAGGCGATCGCTGCTGACGACGACCTCAGCCGCCAAATTCAAAGTCGCCTCATTGACCTAGGTTTACTGAAACCTCCGGTAGACGGCATATTTGGTCCTCTCTCTACCGCCGCCCTCCACCGATTTCAAACCGTGATGAAGTGTGGCGAAGCTGGTTTTTTGGGAGCAGTCACAGCCGAAAAGCTGATCGAAGCCAAACCCGGGGACATTCCCACACCTCCCCTGATACTAAAAACGCTCAGAGACACCATTTTTAAATCAAAACCGCTGGCGTCTTCTCAACTTCAGGACTCGGAAAAACAAGTAATACCAGCCGGAAAAGAGTTTGAACTGCTTGCTTTTGCTCCGATTCGCGGCCATGTGAGAGTTGCTTTGCGCAACGAGTCTTTCAAAGGTTCAGGGATTTGGTATGTTTACGGCCCGCACGCTCAAATTACTCAAGACGGCGTTCTGCTTTATCCCAAACCGAATCCGCCTACCGTCAGACTTGGCATTCCTTATCGATCGCAAATGGATAACTTGTACAATCCTACAGGTGCTTGCAATGTAACTTCTTTAGCGATGTGTCTGGACTTTTTGAGAATTCCCCGGCGCAAAAGAACCGGACAATATGAAGACGAACTCTACGAATATGCGATCGCCCAAGGTTACAGTCGCTGGGACCCGTACGACTTAGCAAAGATTGTTAAAGATTACGGCGCTCAAGATTTCTATACGGAGAATGCAACTATTAATGACGTTCAAGATTGGTTAGCCAGCGGAAATCCTGCTGTGATGCACGGATACTTCACGTCTTTCGGTCACATTATAGTTGCCGCAGGCTACGACAGCGACGGATTCTTCGTTCACGATCCCTATGGTGAGTGGTTCCCAACTGGCTACGACACAAGTGTCAGCGGTGCTTACTTGCACTATTCCTATCGCCTAATCCGCAATGTCTGTATGGCTGACGGGAATTTTTGGGTTCATTTTATCTCCAAATAATAGGGAATTGGGCATGGGGAATTGGGCATGGGGAATTGGGAATAACTAACCAATAGTTGACTGTTGACTCTCAGTAGGACACGGCAGTGCCGTTTCCCTACTCCCAAATCATCGCTTGCGATCGCGATTGCGAAAGAGGACACGGCAGTGCCGTTTCCCTACTTCAAAATAATCGATTGCTCCCTCGTGGAGGACACAGCAATGCTGTTTCCCTACTTCAAAATAATTGATTGCGATCGCATCACGGAGGACACGGCAGTGCCGTTTCCCTACCGCAATTAATTGTAGGGACACGGCACTGCCGTGTCCTGATTGTGGGTAACTAACAACAAATAACTAACTAATAACTATTAATTTTCATGCTTAAATCAAGCCAAGTCGATCGCGTAATCGGAGCACTGGTAGAAATATAATCAACTCCGGTTTCCGCCACACTCCGAATAGTTTCCAAAGTCACATTCCCAGAAGCTTCAATTTTCACCCGATCGCTCTTTTCGCGAATTATTGCCACAGCCTGCCGCATCAAGTCGAAGGACATATTATCTAACATGATAATATCCGCCTTGTGCTGCAAAGCTGTCTCCACTTCAGCCAGAGTTTCGGTTTCAACTTCGATCGTCAGCGGATAGGGGATAGAATTGCGAATTAGGGCGATCGCCTCGGCAATTCCCCCAGCCGCCGCAATGTGATTGTCTTTAATCATCACCGCGTCATCTAATCCCATCCTGTGATTGCAAGCACCCCCGACTTGAGTAGCGTACTTTTCCAACAATCTCAATCCCGGTGTTGTCTTCCGCGTATCGACTAATTGCACGGGCAAATCGGCAATTTTGTCAACATATTTGTGAGTTAAAGTAGCGATGCCGCTCAAACGCATTGCCAAGTTTAATGCTACTCTTTCTCCCGTTAGCAGCGCATCGAAATTGCCGGAAATCTCGGCAATTACTTCTCCTTTTTCGCACAGTTTCCCTTCTGGTACTTGGGGGATGAAACTGAGGCCGCTGTCTAAAAGTTTAAATGTGCGATCGGCGATCGGCAATCCCGCAATGACACCAGCTTCTTTGACAATCCATTTAGCAGTACCCTGGATGCTGGCTGCGGGAAATAGGGCCGATGTTGTGCGATCGCCCCTACCGATATCTTCTAGCAGCCAGTTGTGCAACAGCGAGTCTAAAACTATCCAAGGCGGCAATATTGCTTTCATGTTTTCTTTGTTATTTCTGCTATTAGGAACGATAGTCGATCGGGCGATTTTAGGCAAGTTGCAAGATAGTGATGGTGTGAGTGCGATTTTGGGCGATCGTACTACATAATCGGATATTCTGTTGCTGACATTGGGTTTTGGTGCTTTAATGAAGTAGATGGGCGATCGCGAGTAGAAACAATGATACAGCCAGTCATTTTAGAAAAATTAGCAGAACTCCCTAGACATCTCCAAAATAGTAACATTATGTGGTAAAAGAACATAAGAGACTTTTTTC
>ENA-OBIO01000247-OBIO01000247.1-metagenomes-genome-assembly--contig:-NODE-247-length-33118-cov-23.1582_pt1 | contig 33118 bp, 46 predicted proteins | sample MGYA00153383_OBIO01 | MGnify analysis MGYA00153383 | reverse complement strand
GAGGTAAGACTAATGGCAACTCAAGTCATGATTACGTTATCGGATGAAGTATATCAACAGGCTTTGCGGGTTGCACAGTTACTCGATCGGGATATTGAAAGTGTTCTGTCGGACACACTTCAGTGCTCAATTCCTGAAATACAACTTTCCAATCTCAATGGGTTGCCCGTTTCGGTTCTGTCGGATGAGCAGGTTTTGGAGATAACTGAACTTCAAATGGAACCGGAGCAAGATGCACGATTAAGTGTGTTACTCGATCGACAGCAAGAAGGTCTCTTAGGCGGCGAAGAACGATCGGAATTAGAGGCATTGATGCAGGTTTACCGGGAAGGGTTACTGAGAAAGGCATTGGCACTCAGTGAAGCCGTTAAACGTAAATTGATTGACGCCTTGGATTCATGAGCCTAATTGCTGAAGAAATTCGTCAACGGGTGCGAGAACGGGCAAAAGATCGCTGTGGATATTGTCAATGTATGCAGAAATACGTCCTGGGAATTTTGGAAATTGAACATCTCATTCCTCGATCGGCGGGTGGAACAGACGATGAAGATAACTTATGGTTAGCCTGTCGTCTTTGTAACTCCTACAAAGGAACTCAAACTCATAGTCGTGATCCAATTACAAATCGAAAAGTGAAGCTCTTTAATCCCCGTCGCCAAGAATGGTTTCGTAACTTCACTTGGACTCCGGATGGAGCCTTTATCAAAGGAATCACAGCAACTGGTCGTGCAACTGTGGTGGCATTACAAGTCAATAATTCCTATGCTGTCACTGTCCGACAAGCCTGAGTTTCGGCAGGTTGGCATCCTCCGATCGAAGAGTAATAACACAGGTCGAGTGCGATCGCACCGTCAGCCGTCACGTTCGAGAGTCGATCGAAGAGACGCTGCTGTTGCCTATGGAGGAATGTTGAAGTGAGAGAATGAGAAGGGAGTTGGTCTTGACCGTCCAGATGACATTGAATCTCCCATTTATGGTGCGTCAACTTGGAAGTCTCTGCAAATCTTGCGGACTAAGAGATCATTAATTTCTCGATGGCGAGGTACGGTAGATGTCTTTTGTGTTTGGCGATTGACATACACGGTATGTTTGCTACCCTCTCTTAAAATTCACACCCTTGAGCTTCAAGATAACGAATAAAATCAATGCGTTTCATGCTGCGAACAGTTGAATCGGTTCACGGATAACATCTTGTCCTTTTAGATTTTCTTCAAACAAAAGACGATTGGCTTCTAACACTAACTCGATCGCTTCCTCCAAGTCCTGACGCGCTTCATCTAGAGTTTCTGCTTGTGTATTTGCTCCTGGAAGCTCCTCTACAAAAGCAATATATCCTTCAGGAACTTTCAAAAATGTTTTGGTGAGTCTTAAGTTCATAACAACAGCCATAATAAGGGTGCAGACAGACTTTCGATCGGCTTACTTAGTATAGTAGATGTATTGAACTTAAGCACGACAGCGATTGCACCGTCAGCCGTGACGTTCGAGATTCGATCGAAGAGACGCTGCTGTTGCCTATGGAGGAATTGAAAATGAGGAATGTTGAAGTGAGAGAATGAGAAGGGCGATCGACCTCTATGCCAAAGCCATTCTATTGATTAGCTTCGATAGACTTCCCTTCGATGACGACAGTGCAGTAACGTCAGGTCTTGCTTCTCATCATTAATTTGATATCGAATCCGATAATCTCCAACTCGGATTCGGTATTCACTGGCGTAATGAGCGTGTAAGTCATGACGATCGACGACTCAAATAACTCTGAAAGGTTTCAAATTCTCCAGCTTCAACAGCAGCATAAGACGCTTGCACTTCCGCCAGCACGATCGGATCTTCTTCTAATGCCTCCTCCCCTGCGAAGAGCATATCCTGAAGGAGTTCCATCAGATGTCGTTGATCATTCAGGTCAAGTGCGGCGATCGTACTGACCAACGTATCCATAGAGATTTGAAGATTAACTGTCGCAGTACTCATAAATTCACGAATGCAACGCTTATGACGTCAATTATAAACCCAATTTATTCCAAACAATCCATCCGAACGTTCGAGAGTCGATCGAAACCACATTACTACTACCCATAGAGGAATTGAGAATGAGGAATGTTGAATTGAGAAAATGAGGAAGGCGATCGACCCTATCGAATTAACTCAACCTGAATTCCTAGATTCAGCGTCGCCCAAGCTCGATCGGAGGTCAGCGCCGGAATCCCCAACGATTCTGCCAACGCTAAACAAGCTCGATCGCCCAATGATAGCCCGATCGTTTTTGTCAATGGCAGAAGAAAGCCCGTTCGATACGCTAAGGATTGATTGAAATCCACAATTTTTAACCCTAACGAGTCCAGATAAAATCGAATTTCCGAAGCCTCTCGCCCTTCTTTTATCAACTTCGCCACCACTTCACTGAAATTGATGCTTAACATCACAGCATCTGGCAGAGCCGCCATCACGCGATCGCTGCCCGGTTCACGATTTAGCAACGCCAATAATGCCGACGCATCCAAAACCCAACTACTCACTCAATGACTCCTGTTTGCGCTCAGCGATTAACTCATTAGAAAGCGATCGCCCCTCCGCGACAAACCCTGAAATCCATTCCTGCGCCCGAAGGATCGCCTGAGCTGAGGAAAAAATCCGAATTTCGCCATCCTTCATTTGGACCGTCAACTTTTCGCCCACACGCCAACCCGTTGCTCCCGAAAGTTCTAGGGGAACTATAACTTTTCCATCCATTGGAACTTCGATATCTACAGAAGTCATCGCTTTAACCACAATACATCTTGGTTCCATTATAACGAATCTCTTCTACTCCGATCGCACCATAAGCCGTCACGTTCGAGAGTCGATCGAAACCACGCTGCTGCTGCCGATCGAAGAATTGAGAATGAGAAATGTTGAATTAAGAAAATGAGGAAGGCGATCGATTTCCCCTAAGCCATAACGATCGGCATACCCTACTTCCCTTATGAAATTGTGAACAACATAGTTACTCTAAAGCCACTCTATTTCGGATAGACCACCGTAACCCCCGAGCCACCGTCATACTTTTCCGCAGGTTCAAACTTTGCGACGCGATGATGGCTCTTCAGGTATTGATGAACGCCTTGCTTGAGCTTCCCTGTCCCGTGACCATGGATAATCCAAATCGGACCGTAGTTGGACGAAATAGCTCGATCGATCACAATCTCCGCCTCCGCCACCCGGCTCCCCCGAATATCAAACGTCGTTCCTTCTGTCCGAACAACAGGTTCAGCGATCGCAGGCGTTGCGGAAGTTTTTTCCTTGCGTTCTTCCCTGGATTTCTCAGGTGGTTTCTGCTTGGGTTCCACTTTTTGACCTTGCAGCGATTCAATTTCATACACCGAGACCGTCATCTTCATGATGCCAAATCGAACTGTTAGGTCTTCATCGTCCACTCCCAAAACCTCCGCCGTCTGCCCCACACGCGGAATCCGCACCCGATCGCCCACCTTTGGCATAAATCCTGGCTTGGCTTTGGGTTGGGCCGAGGGAAGATGCTTTTCGGCGAGCTTGTTCAGGCGATCGGTGGCTAGCTGGGTATCTTGACCCGTGGGGGTGCCTTTTTGCAGTTGCTTGATCACCTGCGCTACTTGAGACTTGGCGTCTAGCAGCATCTTTTGAACCGCTTCTTCCTGGGCTAACTTCAGTTCTCGCTCTCGTTCTTTGAGAGTTTTTGCTTTCTGAGTAACTTGCTCATAGAAAAACTCAGCTTGCTTAATTAACCGCGTCGCTTCTTTAGATTTTTCCTCTTGTTCACGGCGCTGCGCTTCAAGTCCAGCAATGACATCGTTAACGTCTTGAGTCATGCCGCCAATATAGCCTTGAGCATCCTGGACAATTGATGGCTGCAATCCTAACCGAGTCGCGATCGCCAATGCATTCGATCGACCGGGGATGCCCCACAGCAATCGGTAGGTGGGCGACAACGACTCCACATCAAACTCCACGGATGCATTTTCAAATCGATCGTCTTGATACTTCAAAGCTTTCAGTTCGCCGAAGTGAGTGGTGGCAACGGTGAGTTTGGCGTGGTCGGCTAGATGCTTCAGCAGTGCGATCGCTAGGGCCGAACCTTCAGAGGGATCCGTTCCTGCACCGACTTCATCCAGCAAAATCAGTGAATTGGAAACCCCCTCATCCAGGGTGTCGAGAATGCGTCCAATGCGGCGAATGTGACCCGAGAACGTAGACAAACTTTGCTGCAACGATTGCTCATCGCCAATGTCCGCCAGCACTTGATTGAACCACGGCAACTCGACCGGATCGTTTGCCGGGATAAATAACCCCACTTTTGCCATCAAAACAGCGATCGCAAGGGTCTTCAACGTAACCGTTTTACCGCCTGTATTTGGACCTGTGATCGCCACAACGCGAATATTTGGATCAATGATGAGAGTAGTGGGAACAACCTCACTCCCGGATTCATTTTTGTGCTGCCAAACGAGCAGTGGATGACGTAAATTTCGCAACGTAATCGTTTCGTGCGAGGATTTAGATTCACTCCAGGGGATAAACGTCGGTGGATTGGCTCCGAGCCAGTAGCCATAGCGCGATCGAGCCGCTGCAAGATCGACAATGGTACAGATCGCCACCAATCGTTCAAGGTCTTCATGAACCTCTGCCACTTGAGCCGTCAGCTTCCGCCGCACCGCCTCTTCTTCCGCTTGTTCCTGCCGCGTAAACTGTCGCAGCGCATTGTTCATTTGCACCGTGGACTGTGGTTCGATAAATAGGGTCGAACCACTCATGGAGGTGTCATGCAGAATCCCTGGAATGGCTTCTTTATAGTTTGACTTGACGGGCAACACATAGCGCCCATCTCTTTGGGTAATCACTGCTTCTTGAACCGCGCTCGCATGGCGATTCAGCATCTTTTGCAAAATCCCTAAAATGCGATCGCGAGTCGATCGCATTTTCTCACGGATTTCTGTCAGCTTCGGACTAGCGCGTTCAGTGACTTTGCCGCGATCGTCAATGCAGCGATAAATTTCCTGTTCTAGTTCAGGATAGGTGCGCAAATCTGAAACTAAGCCCAGCAGTGTTGGCACGTCTTCGCACACCTCGATCGATCGCCGCAAACTCCGCGCACCCGATAGCGTCGTCGAAATGTTTAGCAGCTCATCCCCCGACAAAAGCCCCTGTAACGCCGCCCGTTCTAGAGCATCTCCAATGTCCTGAATTCCGGTAAATTGAAGGCTTCCGGACGCCCCGAGTTCGATGCGATAAACCTCACGAGTCTGGTTTAGCAGCACCTCAGTATCCGCTTGGCAGGTGGGAATCTGGAGATTACGTGCCGCAATTGCTCCAAGCTTTGTTGCCGCAAAGGTCGCCAAGTGCTGGCACAATCGCGGCCATTCCAATAGGTTAAGGGTTTCTTGCTGGATCAAGGGTGTCGGTGAAGATAGTCAGTACACCTATCATTCTAGGGGATACGCCGCTGTTTCGTGGTCGCGGGTGAGGGATTTTAACGGAACCGCCCCTAATCTTTCCACAGCTTAAACGGCATCTTCACCAAAGACGAATTGTAATACCGTCGATCGCCCGAGACTTCTTTCCCGATCCAATCCGGAAGTTCGATCGGCTGCGATTCGTAGTCTAGTTCCACTTCTGCAATCACCAAACCTTGGTTTTCACCTAAGAAATCATCCACTTCCCATACAAAACCTCTGTAGGAACTCTTTGTACGATATTTCTCTATTTGGGGTTGTTCACACACGCGATCGAGGAGAAGTCTGGCCGACTCCTTAGGGATTTCAAACTCAAACTCCGATCGCGAAATTCCCACCGTCTTCGTTTTGATCGTAAAAAACCCTTGTTCCCCCGCAATGCGAAACCGAATAGTATGACCCGCTTGGTTGCTTAGTAAACCCGATCGTACTGTAACGCCATTTTGATAAGACTCTTTCACATCAAAGCACAACCCATCTAACATCAGGGTCGCATCACGAATGGGGATTAGAAACTCCATCGGTTCAAAGAACACTTGCGACGCCACTTGAATAAACCCACTCGTTCGACCCGGTGAGGTCATCGTTTTGACCGTTACAACATGACCCCGATTACTTTTAACATAGCCCTGATGATATAAAACACCAGAACCTAAATCACGCCAAACATTGCTACAGGTTAAAAACTTCCGTTCGATTTCTTGTCCCATGGTGATGCTTCCAATCCACTAATAACACCTTACTCTTTGTGTGATGTTGAGATGCAATAACGATCGCTTAACGACTCGCCCGAAGATCGTCATCAAAGTCATCTTGATTCAGCACCCCCAACAGCACTCCCAATACCGCCCCAAACACAAACCCACCCGCATGTGCCCAATACGCAACGCCGCCCTGTCCGCCCATGGGTCTTGACACACTTGATATTGCCTGCTGTAAAAACCAAATTCCTAAGTACGCAAACGCTGGAATCGGTATAATAAAAAATGGTGGAATGTAGGTATTAATTGATACCCTTGGGAACCGAAGAATGTATGCGCCCATCACCCCTGCTATTGCCCCACTCGCCCCCAGACCTGGAATCGCCGACTGCGGAGAAAACGCCCATTGCGTCAACGCCGCCAACACTCCACAGGTGAGATAGAATCCGAGGAACTTCACTCGTCCTAACTTATCTTCAACGTTGTTACCAAAAATCCACAGAAACAGCATATTCCCGATCAAATGCATCCAGCCCCCATGCAAAAACTGTGACGTAACCAGCGTTAAGAACTCCGGTGGCTCATTGAGAACTCCTGATAAATGCGGAATTCGAGATCCTGCGATCGCCGCCGTTAACTGCACCGGGACCACCGCCCAATCCCGCAAAAAATAGTCCAGCGCAGAACCCAAAACCACTCCACTTCTCGAAACGACCTGTTGCGAATCAAGCTGCAGCTGACGTAAAAAAACCAACACATTCAGCCCAATCAGCCCATACGTCACATAAGATGTCCGACGAGTCGGATTGTCATCACTAATCGGAAACATAAAAACCGCCCCAATTGCCAATAGAAACTGCTGTTAAAACGGTAGCGCATTTATGACAATTTCGATGTTCTAGTCCACAGAGACTAGAGATCGTTCCCTGAGCGACCCCATTTGCGCTAACCTAGGGTCTTTCGAAACTGAACCCATCGAACAGCAGAGGACCTTTATATGCCACGGTTAGCACTCTTGAGCGTTTCAGACAAAGCCGGAATCGTTGAACTTGCCACGAAACTGGTCCACGAATTTGGCTTTGATATTATTAGTAGCGGCGGAACGGCCAAAACGCTCAAGGACGCCGGAATTCCCGTTACCAAGGTCTCTGACTACACGGGATCGCCCGAAATTCTCGGCGGTCGGGTCAAAACCCTTCACCCTAAGATTCATGGCGGCATTCTCGCTCGACGTGACTTGCCCGAACATCTCAGCGATCTTGAAGCCAATGCGATTCGACCGATCGATCTAGTCGTTGTGAATCTCTACCCCTTCGAGCAGACGATCGCAAAACCGGGCGTCAGCCTAGAGGATGCGATCGAGAACATTGACATCGGAGGCCCTGCTATGGTGCGCGCGTCGGCCAAAAACTACGCCCATCTGACCATTTTGACGAATCCCTATCAGTACGACTCCTACTGCACGGAGTTCCGGGAGCAAAACGGCACTGTGACCTTGAAGTTTAGGCAACAGTCCGCACTGGCTGCCTTCCAACATACGGCTGCCTACGACACGGCCATTTCCACGTATCTTGCAGCCCAGCTTACCGAGGCTCCCACAGAGGACCAGACGGCATTGCCGCAAACCTTCAGCCGATCGGGAACCAAACTTCAATCTCTCCGTTACGGTGAAAATCCCCACCAAAGTGCCGCTTGGTACCAGACTGGAGGGATCGCAACGGGCTGGGCTGCTGCGACGCAATTGCAAGGCAAGGAACTAAGCTACAACAACCTAGTTGATCTAGAAGCGGCTCGTCGAATCATTCTCGAATTCATTGATGCAGAACCGACGGCCACGATCGTCAAACATACGAATCCCTGTGGTTCAGCGATGGGACGTACGATCGTTGAAGCGTACACCAAAGCATTTAATGCAGATTCTACTTCAGCGTTTGGCGGGATCGTCGCGCTCAATCGTCCGATCGATGCAGCAACGGCCACTGAACTGACTAAAACCTTTCTTGAATGTGTTGTTGCTCCGGCCTGCACGGATGAAGCAGCAGCAATCCTCGCCAAGAAGGCCAACGTTCGGGTATTGGTGCTTCCTGACTTACTCGGCGGATCGTCTACCGTGATCAAAGACATTGCAGGGGGCTTCCTCGTTCAAGCCGCAGACCCCTTGGGCGCAAATACAAGCCGCTGGCAAGTGGTCACTGATCGCAAGCCCACTGAGGCCGAACTTCAAGAAATGCTGTTCGCCTGGAAAATTTGTAAGCATGTAAAATCTAATGCAATTGTGATTACTAAAGATCGGACTACCTTGGGTATCGGAGCGGGACAAATGAACCGGATTGGGTCGGCAAAAATTGCAATAGAACAAGCGGCGAATAAGATTCAGGGTTCTGTTTTGGCTAGCGATGGGTTCTTCCCATTTGATGACAGCGTTCGATCGGCGGCGGCGGCGGGAATTCAGCTTTTGATTCAACCGGGTGGCAGTATGCGGGATGCAGAATCGATCGCGGCTGCGAACGAGTTGGGGATGGCTATGGTGATGACTGGGGTCCGTCATTTTGTGCATTAAATAAGATTGGATGCTCGTGGGGGGATAGTCACTTGCGAACGCTCTTCAATGCCATTGCCCCTACGGGTTTCGCTGTTGTTCCACTACCCAACGCGTAAGACTAACCCTTTTAAATACTGTCCTTCTGGATGATACAAACTCGTTGGATGGTCCCCTGGCTGGGTTAACTGGTCAATAATCTGGACCGATCGCCCTGCTTCTATTGCCCCTGCCACCACTGCACCTCGAAACAAATCTGTGGTTACGACCTGCGAACAGGAGAAGGTCATGATGATTCCACCGGAATTAATCCGTGAAATCGCTTCGTAATTTAATCGTTTATAAGCCATCACCGCTGCGTGACGAGCCGATTGATTTTTTGCAAATGCGGGTGGATCGAGAATGATCACGTCGTATTGGTAATCACAGCTCGTAATGTAATCGAAGACATCGCCCGTCATGCTCTCATGTTCGACATGTGCAGCATTATTTAGGGCTACATTTTGCGTTGTCCAGTCCATCGCTCTAGCCGATGCATCCAGTGAATGCACCACCGATGCGCCTGATTTCACTGAGTAGACTGAAAATCCACCCGAATAGCAGAACGTATTGAGTACGGCTTTGCCTTTGACGTATTGGCTTAACTGTTGCCGATGTTCACGTTGGTCTAGAAATAAGCCGCTTTTTTGGCCTGTTTCCCAGTCCACGTTGAACGCATGGCCGTACTCCAAGACGGTATCTAGACTGCGTTCTCCAAACAAATACTCGTTTTTTGCAGGGTAGTTTTTGGGCAATACCGAGGCGCTTTTGTCGTAAATCGCTTTAAGCCGATCGCCATACACAGCATTCAAGCAATCAACTAAGATGTCGCGCGATCGATACATGGCAATAGAATACGCCAAAATCACCGCTGTCCCGTTGTACCAATCAATCACGAGTCCCGGCAAACCATCGCCTTCGGAATTCACAAGACGGTAACAATTCGTTTGGGAATTTTCAGTCAGACCTAAGGCCGATCGTGTGGCATAAGCAGCCTGAAATCGCCGAAGGAAGAACCCGTTAAGATCTTTGAACTTCTCAAAGGATAGAACTTTGATTGCAATGTTGTTGTAATTGAAGTGCCCGATCGCCAGGAAATTGCCACGATTGTCTTCAACTTGCACCAAGTCGCCATCGGCGAGATCGGGGTCGGCTTGTGCGATCGCCCCCGAAAAGATCCACGGGTGAAACCGTTTTACCGCATCGGCTTTTTCAGATCTCAAAATCACTTTTGGCAACAACTTAGACATAACGAAATACTTGGCAACATGCGAGGACAATTCGAGTAGGCTAGTATTATCGCACAGTTGCGATCGCTGAAAATTTTAAGGAAATTAAGTTTGAGTCATAAATGAACGCATTAGATATTCGGTGGATACAGCGGTTTTCTAATTTTGAACGATCGTTTTTGCTGTTATGTGAAGCGCTTAAAATTGAGTCGCCGTCTGTGGTGGAACGAGCGGGATTGATCCAGTTTTTTGAGATGGCGTTCGAGTTATCGTGGAAGCTTCTCAAGGATTATGAGGAGATGGAAGGATTTGCACCCAAGACGCCGAGGGAGGTGATTAAGCAGGCATTTCAGGCGGAACTAGTGCGTGATGGTCATGGTTGGGTAAATGCGCTTCAAGATCGCAATCTAACGTCTCATACGTATAATGAAAAAGTGGCGATCGACGTAGAGAACAGGATTAGAATTCAATATTTCCCCCTTTTAAAGGAGCTGTATGAAATGTTTAAATCTAAGTTGGAGGAAGATTAATGCTTTATGGACTTAGAGATAGTGATATCGTTCATATTACAGATGCGATTTCTCAATTTGATGAGATTTCAGAGGTGTTGTTGTTTGGGTCTCGGGCTAAGGGGAATTATAAAATAGGGTCTGATGTTGATCTGGCAATTAAGGGCGATCGAGTGACGCATATGACAGTGCTTGAATTGTTGGATTGCTTGAATGAGGAGAAGCCATTGCCTTACTTTTTCGATGTTGTTCAGTATGAGACGATCGATGAGCTTCGACTCGTTGAGCATATCGATCGGGTGGGAATTGTCATTTTTGGACAAACAGCATTGATCCCTACGAGTCTTGGGATCAACGCACAGAACCCTGACCTGCGTTAGGGAATAGCAATTAAATAACGCCCCGCTTTTTTAAACCCCGACGAAGAGGCTCTCAACCCCCAATTCTGGGGGCTTCGGAAATTCATGTCCCCCCAGAATTGGGGGCTAGGGGCCTCTTCGCTAGTGACTTTATTTTCACGCTGACCTGCGTTAACTCTTCTCCATGGCGCGCTGTAGATTTTTCCGATCGGGCAGACCCACCATTTCCGCGTTGCTCTTGCCCGGAGCCACCATCGGATAACAGTTTTCGTCCTTACGCACCTGCACATCCACCATCACCGGACCATCATGGGCCAACATCTCTGCGATCGCACCTTTCAAATCCGCAGGATCAGTCACGCGAATGCCTTTGACACCATAAGCTGCGCAGAGCATAACCAAATCAGGCATTGACGGAGCCATGTGCGAAGACGAATAGCGCTCACCGTAGAACGCTTGCTGCCACTGACGCACCATCCCCTGCCAGCCATTGTTAATGACCACCGTTTTGACGTTGATGTTGTATTGACTTAGCGTCCCGAGTTCCTGGATATTCATCTGGATACTCGCGTCGCCGCTAATGCAAATCACCTGTTCGCTATCACCCACCGCTATTTTTGCGCCCATGGCCGCCGGAAGCCCGAAGCCCATGGTCCCCAGACCCGCACTAGAAATCCAACGCCGAGGCCCGTTTTTCAAGAACTGCGCTGACCACATTTGGTGCTGACCCACGTCGGTGGTGTAATAGGCATGAGGCGCTTGACGACCGACTTCGACGATGACTTCCTGGGGCGAAAGCTTATCGGTGTAGTTAGGCGCAACCATCGGGTAGTCTTCCTTCCACTGGTCAATGCGATCGAGCCAGGATTGGGTCAGTTGCGCATCGGCTTTCACCGAATTCGATTGCCGCAGGAGTTCCTGCAACACCAGTTTCACATCCCCTACGATCGCCACCTCAGGACGACGCACCTTGGCCATTTCTGCCGGATCGATATCGACGTGAATCACCTTCGCATGAGGCGCAAACCCACTGATTTTTCCCGTCACCCGATCGTCAAATCGCGCACCCATAGCAATCAACAGGTCACATTCCGTCACCGAATAGTTCGCATAGGCCGTCCCATGCATTCCTAGCATCCCCACCGACAGCGGATGGTGCTCATCGAAGCCGCCCAGACCCATCAGCGTGGTCGTCACAGGCAGCTTAAACTTCTCGGCCAGCAACTTCACTTCAGCATGAGCATTCGAGGCGATCGCCCCGCCCCCCACATACAACAGCGGCTTCTTTGCCTCTTGAATCAGCTCCAACGCCTGATGGATCAAATCCTCACTGCCTTGCATCGTCGGATGGTAGCCCGGTAGCTTCACGTCACCGGGTTCCACAGGCAGATAATCACACTCTTCGGCCCCCACATCTTTTGGGATGTCCACCAACACCGGACCCGGACGACCCGTGCGACATAAATAGTAAGCTTCCGCAATGATCCGCGCCATGTCATGGGGATCGCGAACGACGTAGGAATGCTTCACAATAGGCAGCGTAATCCCCCAAATATCCGTCTCCTGAAACCCATCTGTCCCAATCATGGCGCGAGGAACTTGCCCCGTAATCACGAGCAAAGGAATCGAATCCATGTGTGCCGTGGCAATCCCGGTGACGAGGTTTGTCGCTCCCGGACCCGAGGTCGCAAAACAAACGCCCACTTCGCCTGTCGCGCGTGCATAGCCATCCGCCGCATGTGCTGCACCCTGCTCGTGGCGGACGAGGTAGTGGCTTAAGTCGCCTCGTTCTTCAAACTTATAAAGCTCATCATAAATCGGCAAAATAGCCCCACCGGGATAGCCGAAGATATGCTTCACGCCATGCCGTTTCAGACTATCGAGAAGCGCGTATGCGCCCGTGGCTCGTTGGGTTGCGACTGACTGCTGCACTTGCACTAGGGAAACCTCACCAAAAGCGATCGTGGATTGCGAGACGGGAACGGATGAATTTCACCCATTTCAAACAAAATTAATTTAACTTTGTATTGATTAATGCAATCTTAAATTAAAAACTTCAGTCTAGGGCGATTAAGGTGCCCTGTCGAGGGTTTTGTTGAGGAGTTCCTGACAAAGACGAGGCGAGCAAGCTAATGGCAGGTGGCAGTGGGCAGTGGAACAGGTCAGGGTTTGTGCGGTGTGATTGATTCACATCGGTGAAGTGGGATGGACCATCATCATGATTGAAATGGAACAAATTCAGGCATTAAGCCAACAAATCGTCGAGCAGTTCCAGCCCGATCGCATCATCCTGTTCGGTTCCTATGCCTACGGAACCCCAAACGAAGATTCAGATGTGGATCTGATGGTCGTCATGCCCTTTGAAGGCCATCCTTCTCGTCAAGCTATTAAAGTTTTGAATCAAATACATGCGGATTTTTCACTAGACTTACTGGTCCGGACAAATGAGTTTATTCCGGAACGATTAAGACTAGGAGATTTTTTTATGATGGATATTGTTGAAGAAGGGAAAATAATATATGAAGCCGCTGACGCAAGAATGGTTTGATAAGGCGGAAGGTGATTGGGTGACAGCGGGACGTGAACTCGGCGCACGGAAAGATCCCAACTATGACGCTGCTTGTTTTCATGCCCAGCAATGTTCCGAAAAGTATCTCAAAGAACGACTGCAAGAAGAAGAAATCCGTTTTTCTAAAACTCATGATCTAGAAATCCTGCTTGATCTGTTGCTTTTTATTGAATCGGAATGGAATATAGCGCATCCCCCAAATGAAGATGCTCAAAATCTATGGCGTAGATTTCCGATACCCCGGAATTTTTGCTGATAAACTACGTGCCAAGCAATCCGTTCAATGTTGTCAGGACGTTCGAGAAGCCGTTCGATCGAGCTTAGGATTACCAATGTAAGTTTTGCGATCGCGCTTCAGATCGTGCCTTAAGGGTTGCCATTCTGTCCAAGGCGTGGGATAGTCTACCTTCGATCGCACTATTCTTGCTCAATAATATGGCAAACTCTTCCAACACATATCGTGGGCATACCATCGAAAAGGCAGGTCACGGTAAGAGAACTCTCTTTACAACTACAATTAATGAAAAGTCATGGTCCACAACCACCTTGTCATTGGCGAAAGCAGGCATTGATACCTGGATTGATGGCGGCGAGGAGCCAGAGTCTCTCTAAATGTAGAGAGCTAGGCCGCGATAAACCGATGTTGTTTTTGGAGTTACATGTCTTTTTCTAACCTTGGTTTATCGGCTGAAATCGTTCGAGCAGTGACTGCACGGGGATACACCGACCCGACCCCTATTCAACAGCAAGCGATTCCCGTGGTCCTAGGCGGTGGTGACTTGCTAGCCGCAGCCCAGACAGGAACTGGCAAAACCGCTGGATTTACGCTACCGATTTTGCAGCGGCTTTCATCGCAGCAAACGCACCACGGTATCGTGCGTCGGCCCCACGTCCGAGCGCTTATTCTCACACCCACCCGTGAACTGGCCGCTCAAGTCGAAGAAAGTGTGCGCGAATATGGGAAGTATGTCAGCATTAGCTCCATCGCCATTTTTGGAGGGGTCAACATCACGCCCCAAATTCGTCATTTGCGAAGCGGTGTTGATGTCTTGGTCGCTACTCCCGGTCGATTGCTGGACCATGTGCAGCAGCGAACGGTTGATTTGTCGCAAGTTGAAATTCTGGTTCTAGACGAAGCCGATCGCATGTTGGACATGGGCTTCATTCGAGACATTCGTCGGATTTTGTCGTTGCTCCCCCGGAAACGCCAAAATCTTCTCTTCTCTGCAACCTTCTCCAATGAAATTAAAGCCTTAGCTGGAACCTTGCTGAATAACCCTCAGGTGGTCGAAGTCGAACGGCGCAATTCCAGCGTCGAACTGATCGAACAGCAAATCTTCCGAGTGTCTCGTACCCAAAAGCCTGCGCTCTTGTCGCACTTGATCAAGACGCACAACTGGTATCAGGTCTTGGTGTTCACGCGCACGAAGCATGGAGCCGATCGCCTGTCCAAATATCTAGACCAGCACGGAATCTCTGCGCTAGCCATCCACGGCAACAAAAGCCAATCTGTCCGCACCAAAACCCTCGCCAAATTTAAAGATGGTGCGGTTCAAGTGCTGGTCGCGACGGATATTGCAGCCCGTGGAATTGATATTAATGACTTACCTCAAGTGGTCAACTTTGATTTGCCCGAAGTGCCTGAGGATTATGTCCATCGGATTGGCCGGACTGGACGAGCGGGATCAGCCGGGGGCGCGATGTCCTTGGTTTGTGATGATGAAATGAAATTACTAAAAGCGATCGAACGGCTGATTCAACGAGACTTGCCTCAAGAAATGGTTAGCGGCTTTGAATCCGACCCCCACGCCGCTCCAGAACCCACACGCAAGGACCATCGTCGCGGGGGGCACAGCTCTGGTGGACAACCCTCTAAGCAAAAACGCCCTGCTGCTAGACCGGGCGATCGTCGATCGGGCGGTTCAGGAGGCAGTTCAGGCGGTGGTCGATCGTCGTCGGGCGGACGTCCTTCCTCGTCAGGGCGGTCGTCATCGGGACGATAGTGAATGCTTTCCCATGGGTTGCCCAAATGACAAATAAAAATAAATAAAGTATTGCCCTAGACAAAACGCGATCGGTTCTATATAGTTGTTAACTGCTTGTGATTTTGGTCACAGCTCTTCCCGCCCGCCCTTGCCGTGATGAAAACCTCATCTTAATTGGCCACTTGTTGACCATGTAACTGAGTGTAGTTTCATCTCATGTCTAGCAATGGCTCGCAACCCTTAGCTGAGTGGAAGATTTTGGAGTGACTCATTTTTGTCTGGGTCTTGGTTTAGACATGTAAGTGTTTAGGCATCAAGGTTAGGTCTAACGTGTAGAAATTCAAGTGCATGAATTGGTTTTCTGACATGTCAGAGGACTGATTTGAGTGTGCGACTAGAAGAGAGTTGAAAAACTTCGTTTTAGTGTTTGAGCCGTTGTTCTTGTCCAGAACATGTTGAAATGTACTTACTTTAGTACTACTCAACCGCTGTTTATTACGGGATATTAGTGAAATAGGAGACCCGACTATCGTGGCTGTTGGAATTCTCGGTACAAAGCTTGGGATGACTCAAGTCTTTGACGAAGCAGGAAGAGCAATTCCTGTGACGGTCATTCAGGCAGGACCCTGCCCGGTGACGCAAATCAAGACAAAGGAAACCGATGGATACGTGGCAATTCAGTTTGCATACGGTGACATCAAAGAAAAGAACATCAGCAAGCCTGAACTGGGTCACTTGAAAAAGTCTGACTCACCGCCCCTTCGTCACCTCACCGAATGTCGTTTAGACGATGTGTCAGGGTATGAACTCGGTCAAGCGCTAACGGTAGGCCAATTTGAAGTCGGCCAGTTGATTGACGTTGCGGGCCTGACCATTGGTCGGGGTTTCTCCGGTTTTCAAAAGCGTCACAACTTCTCGCGAGGTCCCATGTCCCACGGTTCTAAGAACCACCGTGAGCCGGGTTCGATCGGTGCGGGTACGACTCCCGGTCGCGTATACCCGGGTAAGAAAATGGCGGGTCACTACGGGCATGAGCAAGTCACCATTAAGAAGCTTTCCATCATCCGCGTGGATGTCGATCGTAACTTCATCTTGGTCAAAGGTGCTGTCCCCGGCAAACCCGGCACACTGGTGAAAATCGTTCCTGCCAACCTGGTCGGCGGCAAATAAAACCCTGCCCTCAGTCAGCACGCGAAATCGAAAACACCAGGAGAAAAGAAATGGTTCAATGTGTAGTAAAAGACTGGCAAGGTGCCGAAAAGGGCAATACCGAGCTAGATCTTAAAGTTGCAAAAGAAGAAACGGCTTCATCAGTTGTTCACCGCGCACTAGTTCGTCAACTCGCGAACCAGCGCCAAGGGAACGCCTGCACCAAAACCCGCGCAGAAGTGAGCGGCGGCGGACGTAAGCCCTGGAAACAAAAGGGAACAGGCCGTGCGCGCGCAGGCTCCACCCGTTCTCCTCTCTGGAGGGGCGGCGGCGTCATCTTTGGACCGAAGCCTCGCGATTACACCATCAAGATGAACCGCAAGGAACGTCGGTTGGCTCTGCGGACTGCGTTTCAAAGCCGGACAGCTGATTTGATCGTGGTCGAGGATTTCTCGGCAAATCTAGAGCGTCCCAAAACCAAAGACATGCTGGCCGCGTTTGCGCGTTGGGGTGTTGTGGTGGGTTCCAAGGTTCTCGTAATCTTGCCGACCAAGGACGAAAATGCCTACTTGTCGATGCGCAACGTCGCTCGCGTCAAGGTGATTACGGCAGCAAACCTGAACATGTTTGATTTGCTGAACGCAGACCAAATCATTGCAACCGCTAGCGCGATCGACAGCATCAAGGAGGTTTACGGTGACGATTAGTATGGATACGCGGGCATTGGCGGACTTGATTCGTCGTCCGATTATTACCGAAAAAGCGACGCTGGCCCTGGAAAACAACCAGTACACCTTTGAGGTCAACCCCAAAGCGAAGAAGCCGGAAATTAGGGCAGCCGTTGAATATCTCTTCAACGTCAAGGTGACGGGCATCAGCACCATGAACCCGCCTTATAAGAAAAAGCGCGTGGGTCGCTTTGTGGGACGCAAGCCTCACTACAAGAAGGCCGTCGTGACTTTGCAGGAAGGCGATACCATCGCACTCTTCCCGGAATCGTAGTCCAGCCGTTCACCAGATAGACCTTAGGTATTAAGTCATGGGTATTAGAACCTATCGCCCCTACACCGCTGGAACGCGCGATCGTAGTGTGGCTGATTTCGTCGAGATTACGAAGAGCGAACCTGAAAAGTCGCTGACCATGCGGGTTCACCGCAACAAAGGACGCAACAATCGAGGCGTCATTACCTGTCGTCACCGGGGCGGCGGTCACAAGCGTCTGTATCGGATGATCGATTTTCGTCGTGACAAGAAAGGCATTCCAGCTCGGGTGGCAGCGATCGAATATGATCCCAACCGCAACGCTCGAATCGCACTCTTGTTCTATAAAGATGGCGAAAAGCGTTATATCTTGCATCCCGTTGGGTTGGAAGTGGGCGCAACGGTGATTTCAGCCGACACCGCCCCCTTTGAAGTCGGCAATACGATGCCCTTGAGCGCCATTCCCTTGGGAACCACCGTTCATAACGTCGAACTCTACCCCGGTCGCGGTGGTCAGATGGTTCGATCGGCTGGAGCAGGCGCGCAGGTTTCAGCGAAAGATGGCGACTATGTCACCTTGAAACTGCCGTCTACTGAAGTTCGATTGATTCGTAAAGAATGCTTAGCCACAATTGGTCAAGTGGGAAATACGGAGCATCGCAACATCACCTTGGGCAAAGCAGGCCGCACCCGTCACAAGGGTCGTCGTCCTCAAGTTCGAGGGAGCGTCATGAACCCGTGCGATCACCCCCATGGTGGTGGCGAAGGACGTGCGCCGATCGGTCGTGCAGGCCCAGTTACTCCTTGGGGTAAGCCCACGCTCGGTAAGAAAACCCGCAACAAGAAGAAGCTCAGCGGCATGTTTATTGTCCGTCGTCGCCGTAAGTCGTCTAAGCGTGGACGTGGCGGACGTGAGTCTTAATCTTGGGTTTTGAGTCTTAGTCTAAAGTGAGAAAATAATCATGTCTCGATCGCTAAAGAAAGGGCCTTTTGTTGCGGATCACCTTCTTCGGAAAGTCGAAGCTGCTCAGGCTAGCAACAGTAATGCGGTGATCAAAACCTGGTCCCGCGCCTCCACCATTTTGCCTCAAATGATTGGCATGACGTTTGCGGTTCACAATGGCAAAACCCATGTGCCCGTTTACGTCAATGAACAGATGGTTGGGCATAAGTTGGGTGAATTTTCACCCACCCGGTCCTTCCGAGGTCACGGTTCCGATAAGAAAACGCGCCGCTAAAGGGAAGTCGCTTAAGTTATGGCAGTTGCACTGAAATCTAACGAAGCGAAGGCGTCCGCGAAATATATCCGGATGTCACCTCGCAAAGTCCGTCGCGTTCTGGATCAAATCCGGGGACGCTCCTACCGGGAAGCTCTAATTGTCTTGCAGTTCATGCCTTACCGCGCCTGCGATCCAATTACTAAAGTGCTCCGATCGGCAGCCGCTAATGCTGAAAACAACATGGGACTCGATCGCGCGTCCCTGCTAGTTGAACAAGCCTTTGCAGATATGGGTCCATCCTTGAAGCGGTTCCGCCCACGGGCACAAGGTCGCGCATTCCAAATCCGCAAACCGACGTGTCACATCACGATCACTGTGGCTCCTGGCGCAGAGGCATAAGAACACTTCTTCAACCAATTAGAGGAACCACCTGTGGGACAGAAAATTCACCCCAATGGCTTACGCCTGGGAATTACTAAGGAACACCGATCGAACTGGTATGCCGACTTTAGTCGCTACCCTGATCTGCTTCAAGAAGATCACAAAATACGTCACTTCTTCACGAAGAACCCTCTCAAGCTGTCTAACCTGAACAAACCCGGTATCTCTGATATTCGGATTCAGCGTAAAGCTGATCAGATCGACATCGAAGTCCGTACCTCTCGCCCTGGCGTCATCGTCGGGCGCGGCGGCGCAGGCATTGAGGAACTCCGCACTCGTCTGCAAACCCTCTTGGGTGGTAACAAGACAGTGCGCATTAATGTTGTTGAAGTGACTCGCGTCGATGCGGATGCTACGTTGATTGGCGAGTATATCGCGGAACAGCTAGAACGTCGGGTTTCATTCCGTCGCGTCGTGCGTCAAGCGATTCAGCGTGCCCAGCGTGCAGGCGTTCAAGGGATCAAGATTCAGGTATCCGGTCGTCTGAACGGTGCGGAAATTGCGCGTCCTGAATGGACTCGCGAAGGCCGCGTCCCGTTGCACACCCTGCGAGCAGACATTGACTATTGCCAATGCACTGCACAAACCATCTACGGCACCCTAGGTCTGAAGATTTGGGTGTTCAATGGCGAACGCATTCCGGGACAAGAGCTAGTGGAAGCCGCCGCTCCCCAACAGCCTCGCCGTCGCGGAAACCAGCGTCGGAAGTTTGAAGACCGTTCTAACGAAGGCTAATCAAAATGTTAAGTCCAAGACGAACTAAGTTCCGCAAACAGCAGCGCGGACGAATGAAGGGGCTAGCCAGCCGAGGGTGCGAGCTGAACTTCGGTGAATTCGGTCTTCAAGCGATCGAATGTAGCTGGATCACCTCTCGCCAGATTGAGTCTAGCCGTCGGGCTATGACTCGTTACATCAAACGGGGCGGCCAAATCTGGATTCGGATTTTCCCAGACAAACCCGTTACCGCGCGTCCCGCAGAAACCCGGATGGGTTCTGGTAAAGGTGCGCCGGAGTATTGGGTGGCTGTGGTCAAACCCGGTCGGATCATGTTTGAGATTGGGGGCGTGGCGGAAGACATTGCGCGTGAGGCTATGCGTTTGGCGCAATTCAAACTTCCCATCAAGACCAAATTTGTTGTTCGTCCTAATCCTGTGGGATCTGTTGCTGCTTCATCGGCATCGACTGAGACCATTTCAGGGGAGGAAGGTTAATCCATGTCTCTTCCTAAAATCGCGGATTCCCGCAAACTCAACGACCAAGAGCTTGAGGCTCGTGTTTTGGAACTTAAGCGTCAGCTTTTTGACCTGCGCTTTAAAAAAGGCACCCGCCAACTGGATAAGCCCCATCAGTTCAAACATATTCGGCATGAGATATCTCAATTGCTGACAGTAGAACGAGAACGGCAAATCACAGCAGTTGAAGCGGAGTAGGCATATCCAATGGCAGTCAAACAAAGAGTTGGTTTAGTCGTTAGCGACAAAATGGACAAGACCGTCGTGGTTGCGATCGAAAGTCGAACCGCACACCCGAAATACGGCAAAATCGTGGTCCGAACGAAGCGTTACAAAGCACATGATGAAGAAAACAAGTGCAAAGTAGGCGATCGTGTTCGGATCGAAGAGACCCGTCCCCTGAGCCGAACCAAGCGTTGGTCGGTTCTAAACATCTTAACCGTCGCACAAGGCTAGAGGTTTAGTCATGATTCAACAAGAAAGTTACTTGAATGTGGCGGACAACAGCGGTGCGCGGAAGCTGATGTGCATCCGTGTCATCGGTGGTGGCAACCGTCGATACGCCGGAATCGGTGACATTATTGTCGCCGTCGTCAAAGACGCAACGCCCAACATGGCGGTCAAGAAATCGGATGTGGTCAAGGCAGTGGTGGTGCGTACGCGTCACACCCTGCGCCGCGACAGCGGAATGAGTATTCGATTTGATGACAATGCGGCTGTTCTCATCAACGCCGATGGAAATCCCAAAGGGACTCGCGTCTTCGGACCCGTTGCTCGGGAACTGCGTGACAAGAACTACATGAAGATTGTTTCGCTCGCTCCGGAGGTGCTGTAATGGCGAAGAGTAAGAAAGGTGACGTCGTTAAGGCGAAGAACATGCACGTCAAGAAAGGCGACACCGTTAAGGTGATCGCTGGGAAGGACAAAGGCACTATTGGTGAAGTGATCAAGGCCATTCCTAGCGAAAGCCAAGTGGTGGTCCAAGGCGTAAATTTCCGTACTAAGCACGTCAAACCTCAAGGTGAAGGCGAGTCTGGACGGATTGATACGGGTGAAGCGCCCATTCATTGTTCTAATGTTGCGTTGTACTCGACAAAAGAAGGTAAGATTAGCCGAGTGGGTTACACCGTTCAAGATGGCAAAAAGGTCCGAGTGCTCAAGAAAACTGGCGAAGTTCTTGACTAAACACTAAGTGAATTGAACTTAAGCTTTTGTCGTAAGGTGTGTTGCTCAAGTAGCAGCGCACCTTATCTGTCGAAAGACTAGTTTGAATCTGGTGTTGAGTTAATAGCTTTGACTAAGTTCTACTCTCCCTTGCCCTGTAACGTGATATCTCGCTTGCTTATTAGCTTCCCTGACAAAGCCCAGGGAAAGGAACCAAAATCAAATGACGATTCGGATTAAAGCAACTTATAACGAGACGATCGTTCCTAAGTTGATGGAACAGTTTGGCTACACCAATGTCCACCAAGTGCCCAAGCTGACCAAGATTACAATCAACCGAGGTCTCGGTGAAGCGTCTCAAAGTGCGAAAGCTCTAGAAGCGTCGATTAAAGAGATTGGAGTGATTACGGGTCAACGTCCAGTCGTGACTCGCGCCCGCAAGGCGATCGCTGGATTTAAGATTCGTGAAGGAATGCCCGTGGGCGTCATGGTTACCCTTCGGGGTGATCGGATGTATGCCTTCATCGATCGACTGATCAATTTGGCATTGCCTCGGATTCGTGACTTTCGTGGGGTTAGCCCAAAGAGTTTCGACGGTCGGGGTAACTACACGCTCGGTCTTCGCGACCAGTTGATCTTCCCTGAAGTCGAGTACGACAGTGTGGATCAAATGCGGGGGATGGATATTTCAATTATCACCACCGCAATGGATGATGAATCGGGTCGCGCGTTGCTGAAGGAATTTGGAATGCCCTTCCGTGAAAGCTAACCCGTGGGTTTTAGATAGGTTTGAGCAAGGCAGCTTCTATAGGCTAACTAAGAGGCTAAGCTAACTAAGAGGCAAATTAATGGCAGTGAATGACACCATTTCAGACATGCTGACCCGCATCCGTAATGCAGGTCTAGCCCGTCATGAAACCACCAAAGTTCCCGCAACCAAAATGACCCGTTGCATTGCAGCGGTTCTCAAGGCAGAAGGTTTTATTGGTGAATATGAAGAAAGCAGTGAAGGCATTGAGAAAAATATTGCCATCACCATTAAGTACAAAGGTCGTAATCGGAGCAAGCCGCTTATCACCAACCTAAAGCGAGTGAGCCGTCCTGGTTTGCGCGTGTACTCCAGCTCTAAGGATCTTCCGAAAGTGCTTGGCGGTATTGGTATCGCCGTGATTTCCACCTCCAGCGGAATCATGACCGATCGCCAAGCCCGCAAAGCAAACGCGGGCGGTGAAGTCCTTTGTTACGTTTGGTAAGACTCTCACACTAGGTAATTCGCAATGTCTCGTATTGGTAAACGTCCAATTACAGTGCCGGCGAAGGTCACGGTGACAGTAGCAGGTCAAACCGTAACCGTCAAAGGTCCAAAGGGAGAACTCTCCCATATTCTTCCCGCCAAAATCGAAGCTGTTCTTGATGGCGAAACGCTCAACGTGAACCGCGCCGATGAGTCCCGCATTGCCCGTCAGCTCCACGGTCTCTCTCGATCGTTGGTTGCCAACATGGTCGAAGGGGTCTCGAAGGGCTTCGAGCGCAAGCTAGAAATCCAAGGCGTCGGTTATCGCGCAGCAGTTCAAGGTAAGAACTTGAACCTCGCGATGGGCTACAGCCACCCGGTGAATATTGAGCCTCCTGCGGGAATTACATTTGTGGTCGAAGGGACAACAAATGTAACAGTGGTCGGCATTGATAAAGAAGTTGTGGGTAACACTGCGGCTAAAATTCGTGCGGTGCGTCCACCTGAGCCTTACAAGGGCAAAGGTATTCGCTATGCGGGCGAAGTTGTTCGACGGAAAGTTGGTAAGACTGGTGGTAAGAAGAAATAAGCCATGAAAGCAAGTCGTAAAGAATTAACGCGTCGTCGCCATTTCCGGATTCGCCGTTCCCTCACCGGAACTCCTGAGCGTCCTCGGATGGCCGTCTTTCGCTCTAACCAGAACATTTATGTTCAGGTCATTGATGACACCACCCATAGCACCCTCGCTTCGGCTTCGACCGTTGACCCTGATTTGAAGGGTCGTGTTGAACTCGGATCGAATCGCTCTGCGGCGACAGAAGTGGGCAAGTTGATCGCCTCCCGTGCGATCGCTAAAGGCATTAGTCAAGTGGTATTCGATCGCGGTGGAAATCTCTACCACGGTCGTGTTGCCGCTCTTGCTGATGCAGCCCGTGAAGGCGGTTTAGATTTCTAACAAGAGGATAAAATGGCGAAAGGTCGTAAGAGTACGAAATCCCGCGAAGAGAAATCTGAATGGCAAGAACGGGTCGTCCAAATCCGTCGAGTCACGAAGGTTGTCAAAGGCGGTAAAAAACTGAGTTTCCGGGCGATCGTCGTCGTTGGAAATGAAAAAGGCCAAGTGGGCGTCGGCGTCGGTAAGGCGAGTGATGTCATTGGGGCCGTGAAGAAGGGCGTTGTGGATGGGAAGAAGCACCTCGTTGAAGTGCCTTTGACCAAAGCGAATTCCATTCCTCACCCAACCTCAGGCCGATCGGTTGGGGCGAAAGTCTTGATGCGTCCTGCGGCTCCGGGTACCGGGGTAATCGCGGGCGGTGCAGTTCGGACGGTGCTTGAACTCGCTGGCGTCAAGAATATTCTCGCGAAGCAACTGGGATCAAACAATCCTTTGAACAATGCTCGGGCCGCTCTCGAGGCATTGGATACACTGCGGACCTTCCAACAAGTTGCAGACGAGCGCGGAATCACGCTTGCGCAACTCTACTCATAGGACTGAAAACATGAGAATCGCTGATGCACAGCCCCAAGAAGGCTCTACCCAACGCGGTCGTCGCGTCGGACGGGGTATTTCTGCCGGACAAGGCGCAAGTTGTGGCTTTGGGATGCGGGGTCAAAAGTCCCGGTCTGGTAAGCCGACTCGTCCTGGTTTTGAAGGAGGCCAAACGCCTCTGTATCGCCGCTTGCCTAAGCTCAAAGGGTTTCCTTTGGTCAATCGCAAGGTCTACACCATCATTAACCTGGATGATTTAGTGGATTGCGCTGCCAATTCTGAAGTCTCCCTCGGAAGCTTAATTGAATCCGGCGTGGTTACTCAAGATGACGGACCGTTGAAGGTCCTGGGTGGTGGTGAACTGACCGTTAAGCTGACGGTAAAAGCGGCAGCATTTACAAAGTCTGCAAAAGCTTCAATAGAAGCGGCTGGCGGAACTTGTGAGTTGGTTTAATTTGAACCCGTAAGGGAAATAGCGAAAGGGATGCTCTAAATTTAGAGGATCCCTTTGCTGCGTTCTGGGCCGCTTTGTGCAATTTTGCGAGCGTCCTATCTTAAGAAGATTTAAAATAAGCACTATTGCAAGTTCGCATTTTTTAGGAGTTCATCCATGGTCGTCAGTCGCGACAAAGCTCCGACCGCGCAAGAAACATTCGTCCAAATGGTCCAGTCCCCGGCGCTGCGTGAGCGGTTGCTGCTGACCATTGGATTGTTGGTTCTGCTGCGGCTCGGCATTTTTATTCCTGTTCCAGGCATCGATCGCGTTGCGTTTGCGCAAAGTTTGTCGAGTAATGCGGCATTGAGCTTCCTCGATTTATTTGCGGGGGGCGGATTGAAAGCCTTGGGGGTGTTTGCTCTGGGCATCATTCCCTACATCAATGCCTCAATTATTTTGCAACTGCTTACGGCAGCCATTCCTCAGCTAGAGGATTTGCAGAAAAACGAAGGCGAAGCGGGGAGACGGAAGATTTCTCAGCTGACTCGCTACATTGCGGGGGGGTGGGCCATTATCCAGAGCACCCTGCTGACGGTGGGTTTGCTTAGACCCTTTGCCACCAACTACGATGCATATTTTGTTGTCCAAACTGTGCTGACGTTAGCGGCAGGCTCTATGTTTGTCATGTGGGTGGGCGAGCTGATTACTGAGCGCGGAATTGGCAACGGGGCTTCACTGTTGATTTTCCTCAACATTGTTTCAACGCTGCCGAAAAACTTAGGTAAAACCTTTGAACTGGCGCAAAGTGGCAGTCAAGAACGCCTAGGCGGGGTTGTGATTATGCTGCTGGTCTTCTTGGCCATGGTGTTTGGCATTGTCTTTGTTCAAGAAGCCACGCGCCGGATTCCGATTTTGATCGCGCGTCGTCAGATTGGCCGTCAACAGTCTTTGGAGCGCAGCAGCTATTTGCCGTTGCGTCTTAATCAAGGGGGCGTGATGCCGATTATTTTTGCGTCGTCGGTGTTGAGCTTGCCTGTGTTTTTGGGGAGCGCGTTGAATAATGCGGCCTACAGCAACTTTATTGGTCAGTATCTGCGGCCCGCGACCTTTTTCTATGACATGGTTTATCTCGTGATGATCCTGTTTTTCAGCTATTTCTATGCGTCTTTGGTGGTGCAACCTGAAGAAATGGCGAAGAATCTGAAGAAAATGGGGGCAAGTATTCCGGGCGTCCGTCCGGGTAAGGCGACCACTGAATTTATCGGTGGGGTAATTAATCGTCTGACGCTGCTGGGTGCGGTTTTCCTTGGGGCGGTGGCGATCGTACCTCAGGTGATTGAAGGGATTGCCGATGTGCGAACTTTCCAGGGATTTGGGGCGACGTCGCTGCTCATCTTAGTGAGCGTTGCGATCGACACGGCTAAGCAAGTTCAGACCTATGTCATCTCTCAACGATACGAAGGAATGGTGAAACAGTAGTGAGTAGGCTGATTTTTCTCGGGGCACCGGGTGCTGGAAAGGGAACCCAAGCCAAGATTTTGGCGGAGTCTAAAGGCATTCCCCATATTTCGACGGGCGATATTTTCAGGGCGGCGGTGAAAACCCAAACACTGCTGGGTCTTAAGGCGCAAGAGTATATGGACGCAGGCAACCTAGTCCCGGACGATTTGGTAATCGAGATGATTCACGATCGGCTTCAAGAACCAGATGCAAACCACGGCTGGATTTTGGATGGGTTTCCTCGGACTGAAACTCAGGCAGGTTTTCTAGAAGACTTACTGAATGGCATTGAGCAGGGTTGCGATCGCGCGATTAATCTGGATGTCGAGGATGAAGTAGTGGTTAAGCGGCTCATGGAACGGGGCCTTGAAAGTGGCCGTTCCGACGACAGTAACGAAGCGACGATTCGCCATCGTCTTCAGGTTTACCGAGATCAAACGGCTCCGTTGATTGAGTTTTATCAGTCCCGGAATCTGTTGGTTACGGTGAATGGTGATCAGGCGATGGATGCCGTTACGGCGGACCTGCAAGCGGTTGTGTAGGATGGTTTGGGTTTTGGAGTTAGGGTACACCCAAATGCTGAATTCCAAAATCAGATACACTCGTTAATCTAGGACTATTATGAACGTATTGATTCCGGGAGGAACCTTTGTCTAAAGAAGACCTAATTGAGATGGAAGGCACGGTTGTGGATTCGTTGCCGAATGCGATGTTTCGCGTAGATTTGGATAATGGTTTTAATGTGTTGGCTCATATTTCGGGCAAGATTCGTCGAAACTACATCAAAATTCTTCCGGGCGATCGCGTCAAAGTTGAACTGTCGCCCTATGACTTGCTGAAGGGACGAATTACGTATCGTCTTAAAAATAAGCGTTAAGTATTCTGGCGATCGGATGAATGGAAAAGCTCTAGGCTAAATGAATGGTCTGGAGCTTTTTTGTGGGGCTTTTTACAAGAAGATCTCGGCGAGATTAAGGTGAATTTCGGGAGAGCCAGGAATACTCACCCTCTGGTTGTTTAAGATTACGGTTCGAGTTTGGTAGGCAAAATTCCCAGAGCGGTCTTCATAAGGCTGACTATGGCATTCCATCTGGTTAACTTTAACGTTTGCTATCCAGTAGTGCTGAATGTTTGCCTCTGCATAGACGGATAGTTTTAGGGTTCGATCTTGCTCTAGCGCTGAATCTGTGACTTCGATGATGAGCAAAATATCTTCTGGGTAGGGATGATGGGGACCATAGTTTCGATCGTGTCCTCTCGCAATAACAACATCGGGTTCTGGCTCGCTTTCCGACGGTAAGGTAATTGGCATTTGTCCTCTAATCGAGACGCTATCTCCAAGCAATCGATCGAGCTGTCGGCATAGACGAGTCGTCGTGAACGTGTGAGGGGTTCCCTGAGCCGCCATTTCAAATAATTCTCCGCGAATAAGTTCTATCCGATCGCCCTCTAATAGAAACCCTAAATCGGTCAGACGGTGGTAGTCGGCGATGGTGAATCGCTTAGGTTTAGCTTGTTGACTCTCTTGGCGATCGTTTTTGGGGGAGACGGGTGGGGCAAGATTCATGGTGAGGGGTTTCATGAATGGATTGCTTCTAGTGTATCGAATTCGTTTCTCAAAATTTCAATATCCATTTGAAGGTGTGTTCTGAGGGCTAGGTGGCTGCGACCTTGACGGCGTTGGCGGGGATTACGACGGGGCTGTTTTCGGGTGGGGTAGAGGTGCCGCGTTTTAGTAAGATTGCCCGATCGTCTCTTCTACACGTTGGCAATCTAGATTGGAAGCAGATTAATCCTGATATTTCCGGGTCGATGATTTAGGCGGTGGTTACAGCGATCGCAGGTGAAGCTGATTCAGAAAGGTAGGATGACGGCACATTCTTACTGTGGGTCGGCGTTTGTGCTGGTGAGAAACCGCTAATTCCAACGATTATTCTTGAATATCCGTTACCTGAATGAAACCCCTAAGCCTGGACGATCGTTGGGAATCAATCCACCACTTTGGATCGTTGCGCCGATGAAGGGATCGGTTTTGAACGTTGAGAGATGACTGAGATTAATCTGATCAACAAGCGGTGAAAGATGAGCGAGGGCTGTATTGGTAAGTGTGCTGCCTGATTCGCCGCTCAACATGATTTTCAGGCCGTGCGATCGAGCGGTGTGAATCATCCGAATAGCTTCAGTAATGCCACCACAAGTATTGAGCCGAATGGTAATGCCGTGAACCCGATCGCTGAGGGCTGGAATATCGTGACTTGTGAAGCAACTTTCGGATACAAAAATGGGCAGCGGCGAAACATAATATAGTTTGATCAAATCACTTTCATGACCTTTTGGGAGGGGTTGTTGGAGGTGTTTAATGTCCCGATCGTGCAGCCATTCGCTCATCTGAATGGAGTTTCGCAATGTCCATTGGCCTTGCACGTCAACGCCGATCGATGTGATTTGAGATACGGTTTCTTGAATTGTTGTAATAATGACTTTGTCGCTTTCAAGACCCATTGCTGACCCAAGTTTAACCGTGAATCCCTGAAGCTCAGGAACCGTTTTTAGCCAGTATTGGGTGAGGGTTTGAGTATCTTCAGGTGAGGAGACATCGATCGTGATTGTTGTGAGGGGAACGCGATCGAGATCTAAACCCAAGACCAAATACAACGGTAAGTTAATTGCTTTCCCAATCCAATCCTGAATCGCCATATCTAATGCAGATCGGGCAGCGGATGGCAGTGCATGATGTTGCAAAATACGATCGATTTTTTGTCGTTCAAGGGGGCTGTAAGGTTGAAGAAGCGGGGCAATGCGTTGGAGCGACCGGGCGATGGAGTCTAGAGTCTGACTATGACCTTCAATACTAAACGGCGAGGCTTCTCCCCAACCTTCAATATCGCCGTGCTCTAGGCGTAAAAATAGATTTTTGCGATTTTCAACAGAAAACGTAGAGAAGTGAAGTTTCATTGATCGGGTCCATTTTTCTAAACCATCGCAACAGCTTCTTCTAGTTCTCGAATTTTGCTCCAATCAATGCGCGCAACCCATAATCGTTCATTCTCAGAATATTCTACAACCCCGTCTACTTCTAGTTCCTCGCTATAGAGTACGAGTAATTGATTTCTAGATAAAGGGCTATTATGATGACTCAAATCTTCGATCGTCCCAACACAATTGAGCCTTAATCGACCTTGCTCATCTGCGTTATGAAAATCTGCATAGACTCTAGTTGAACTCATGGTATCACCTCTCAATATGAGTATTTAGTTAGGATTGGGGATGGTCGGAGTCAGAAGAATGCTAATGGACTCTGGTGATAATCCAGTCAAAGTTGCATGGTTAGGAATCCGAGCAGAGGTACGAATGATGTCACCACCTAAGTTTCTAACGGCACCAACGGTCGTCACACCAAGTTGTCGATGAGGAATTTTTGAGAACAATTCCATTACTGACAATTCTAGTCCAGATTCCACTGAGATCCCGATTACTCTAGAAGGATGTATTCCGATCGCTCTTGTAATATCTTCTGGACGATTTTTACCACTGCGAATGACGAGTGCTTCATCTGGAATGATAACGTTCATCCTTTCATCTCTTTCCTAAGCCGATCGATCGCCGTCAAGTAGCTGGCGACGTCTTCACCTAGAGTCTTGCACGCTAAACGATCGCAATCGATCAAATCATCGCCCCAAAAGATCTGTCCGCTGTTAACTGTTTCACCTTTGTCCGGTTTCCAATCCTTACTGACCAACCGCAGGTCCGCATCCACTACGGCCCCATCAAATAGATGTCCGATCGTAAAAAAAACATCCTGCAACACTAACGGCACCGACGGACGATGCAATTGACCGCGTGAGTTGCCGCTGCGGGCTTTATAACGCGATCGGGGAAATAGGCCATAGAGATTTTTTAGGGACGCAGAAATCAAGACCTCATCTTTCAAAATCGTTCGCTTAAAGGTGCCAACACTAATCCGACAGTCCACCTCTTGCAGTAGCTTCGGTGCCCACATGGACTGGAACCGGGCAAGCTCAGGCGATCGGTTTGGATATTCGCAGTGTTCCAACTCGTCCGCGTCCAAAAGTTGCATTCCCGCATCTAGCAAACTGTAGATATTATGTTTTGCTGCGATCGTACTTAAGCTCACGGGTGAACAGACGCCTTCGACGATAAGGATTTCAGCCGTTGGGTTGCAGTTGCGAAGGGACTTTAGGACATGTCCTAGGACGCCAACGCTGACGGTAACGGGCGCACCGACGGGATAGCCGAGATTGGGTTTGACTAAAATTCGTTTGGCCGATCGGGCTGAATTGGGCGGTACGTAGACGCCTTCTCGGGTGAATTCAGACGTTGCGCTAACTTGTGCAGACATGAGTTGACCCAACGCAGTTCATTTTGACGTATATTCTATAGGCATTTCAAACCAATTTGGCGCGCAGTTCCATGGGTCGTGTAATCGTTGTAACTTCAGGAAAAGGTGGTGTCGGCAAGACCACCACGACCGCTAACCTCGGGATGGCGCTAGCTCAGCGCAACCGGAAAGTGGTGGTGGTCGATGCGGATTTTGGGCTGCGGAATTTGGACCTGCTCCTAGGCTTGGAAAACCGCGTAGTCTATACGGCAGTGGATGTCCTCACAGGGCAATGTCGTCTAGAACAAGCCCTCGTCAAAGACAAACGCCGTGCGAACCTTGTCCTCTTGCCAGCGGCCCAAAACCGGACTAAGGATTCGGTCAATCCGGCCCAGATGAAGCAGTTGATTGCGGCGCTAGCGAAGGTGTTTGACTACGTGCTGGTGGATTCTCCGGCTGGGATTGAGATGGGGTTCCAAAATGCGATCGCAGCGGCAACGGAAGCGCTGGTGGTCACGACTCCGGAGATTTCGGCGGTGCGCGATGCCGATCGGGTGATCGGTCTGCTCGAAGCAAATAATATTAAGAAAACTCACCTGATTATCAATCGGCTCCGACCCAAAATGGTGGCCGCTAATGACATGATGTCGGTGGAGGATGTGAAGGAGATTTTGGCAATTCCATTAATTGGGGTGGTGCCTGATGACGAGAAGGTGATTGTTTCGACGAACAAGGGTGAACCGCTGGTGTTGTCTGGTGAACCGACCTTGGCGGGCAGTGCTTTTGAAAATATTGCGCGACGGCTGGAAGGTGAGAAAGTAGATTTTTTAGATCTGACGGTTAAAGACGGTCTGCTCTCAAAAATCAAAAACTTCTTCACCAAAGCGCTCTAATGCTGAACCCTTGGGTTAAGTCCCTAGATTACGTCTGACCTCTAGACTTCTGTACCTGCGTCATGATTATTGAACTCCTTGAAAAACTCTTCCCAAACCTAAGCGATCGCAACAGTCGCATTGATGTCAAAAACCGATTGAAATTGGTATTGGCTCACGATCGTTCTGATCTTACGCCGCAGATGATCGAGTCAATGCGAAAGGAAATCCTAGAAGTGGTTTCTAAATACGTGGAACTCGACGCCGATGCCATGGATTTTGCACTTGAAAATAATAGTCGGGTGACGGCGCTCGTGGCCAATCTGCCTATCAAGCGGGTAAAGCCTGAGTTCTACACCGTCAAGGTCGGTTCGGATTCACTCAAAGGCGAGGAAGTGGATTTGTCTGCTTTGCCGGAACTGCATCTAGATGAGGCGGCGATCGGCGATGTCCAGTTGACGTTGAATACGGATGAATTGGTAAAGCCAACTCCCATCGCGGAGTGACTCTATCGCGGAGTGACTCTATCGCAGACTGACCCTATTGCAGAGTGCCCGTATCGCGGAGTAACGGTATGATTTCTGGAAAGACCAAACTATTGGGCGTTATTGGCCATCCTATTGGACATTCATTGTCCCCTGTGATGCATAATGCGGCACTTGCTGAGATGAATGCTGATTTTGTTTATGTTGCGTTTCCCATTGCACCTGACGATCTTGCTACTGCTGTAGACGGCTTTGAGGCGATCGGCGTCCAAGGCTTTAGCGTAACGATTCCCCACAAGCAGGCGATTCTATCGCATCTGGTTTCCGTTAGTGATTTGGCCCGTTCCATTGGTGCGGTTAATACCGTCTGGAAGAGACCGAACGGCTGGCATGGCACCAACACCGATATTACGGGGTTTATTGCGCCACTATTAGATTTGGATGACGATAGCGATCGAGACTGGTCTAAGACAACAGCGATCTGTTTGGGCAATGGCGGTGCGGCACGGGCGATCGTGGTGGGATGTGCGCAGTTGGGCGTGCGACGGGTTCAAGTGGTGGGGCGCAATGAGTCCAAACTAGCAGATTTCCGTCAGAGTTTTCAGTCGGTGCCCTTGGTTTACGATCGCCTTAGTGTTCACCCTTGGGATGCAACGAGTCAGTTATTACCGAATGCTGGACTGATCGTGAATACTACACCGATCGGAATGGCTCCGAACACAGAAACGTCACCCCTAACCGCATCGCAAGCACAACAGATTCAACCCGGTGCAATCGCCTATGATTTGATCTATACACCCAGTCCAACTCTGTTTTTACAACAGGCTAGAACCCGAGGTGCGATTGTGTTTGATGGGTTGGAAATGCTGGTCCAGCAGGGCGCTGAAGCGTTAAGAATTTGGACAGGCTGTGATGATGTTCCAATTACAGTAATGCGTCGATCGTTACAGGAAACGCTGGGGTTGGTGTAGTAGTGATCCAGAAATGATGACTGGTGTATCGGTTTCGTTACATAACCCGCTCTAGGGTCACTGCGAGGGCAAATTTGGAGTCATGGGCTGAGCCAAAATTAATTACACAGGATTCGCAACTGCCTTGGGATTGACTCTGGAATCCACGGGACAGACATCCCCGCATTGAAAACACTACAGTCGTAGTCAGGATAATCAGATAAAAGTTAC